>Ga0134125_10000209_pt1 | contig 86349 bp, 68 predicted proteins | sample KB31751_FD_96464 | JGI IMG/M metagenome (GOLD analysis project Ga0134125, IMG submission 96464) | Terrestrial soil microbial communities with excess Nitrogen fertilizer from Kellogg Biological Station, Michigan, USA - KB3-175-1 | ecosystem: Environmental > Terrestrial > Soil > Unclassified ... | reverse complement strand
TGGCCCTGCCCGTGCTCCTCGTGGTCGGCCTGCGGCTCGGCTGTCTCAACCATGCGCTCCTCACGCGCCAATCGCTCGCCACCCGCGGCGTGGCCTTCGCGGGCTGGATAGCCAATAGCATCGATCCGAAGATCGACCGCCCGGCCGGGAACCTCGCTACGCTCACCGCGCGTCTCGGCGAGCCGCCCCTTGCGTGTATTCCCTTCCTCGACCGCGGCTTGGGCGCCGCCGACCTGCGCGAGGCCGCAGCCAAGCTGTGCGCTTGAAGGCACCGCCGGAGCGCTCTACCATCCGAAGATCATCAATAGGAGGCGGCTCGAGCGGCCTCGATTGCCGCGCGACCGGCGATTCATGGAGGCCTCGCAGCAGACCCGGCGGCCTGTGCGCATCGTCATCTGCCCGAACTGCTCGCTCAGTCTGCGAGGGGCCCTGCTGTTTTTCGGCGGCCTGTGCCTCTTCTGCTTCACGCTGGCGGGCGTGCTCACGCTCCTGGGCATGTGGCCCGTCCTGCCGTTCGCCGGATTGGAGATGCTCCTCGTCGGCTGGGCGCTGCACGCGAGCCTTGCCCGGCGATTTCGCTCCGAAATCATTACACTCACGGACTCCGATGTGCGCGTCGAGTCACGCGATCGTGCGCACAGCCAGCTGACCGTGTTCCAGCGGCACTGGGCTCAGGTTAAACTGCGCCGTCCTGCGTCGCGGCTGCACCCGAGCCGGCTCACCATAGAGTCGCACGGTCGGCAGTGCGAGCTGGGCAGCTTCCTTACGGACGAGGAGCGGTACGGCCTGGCGCTGAGGCTGCAGCGCCTGATTGGCCGCATCAATGAGTCGCCCTCTCTGGCCTCGAGGCCGAAGTAGAGGGCGCAGCGGGTTCTGGTTCGGTTAGCGAATCGCGCGGGGGGGCCTTCACCATAAGGGACCGCGCGAGAAAGGCACGACAACGATGTATCGCGCAAGACTCGGAATACGGCCCGGGATATGGCTCAGCATTGCGGCGCTGCTCGCCGCGGCCGGGGCGGCTTCGCCCGCCAGGGCGCTCGATGCTGATAATGCGCGCTCCTCCGGCTGGGGCCTCCTCAACCTTCCCGTGGGGGTCACCAGCATCAGCAGGGACGTGTACAGCATCCACATGATGGCGTTCTGGGTCTGCGTCGCGATCGGCGTCGTCGTCTTCGGGGTGATGATCTGGTCGATCGTCTTCCACCGCAGATCGCGCGGCGCCGCGGCAGATGTGACCCTGGTCCACAACACCAAGGTCGAGATCGTATGGACCACGATCCCGGTGCTCATCCTGATCGGGATGGCGATCCCGGCCGCGCACGGCATCGTCCTGATCGGTAACGAGGCCAATTCCCAGCTCGACATCAAGGTCACGGGCTTCCAGTGGGGCTGGCAGTACGAGTACGTCGGCAAGGGGGTGAGTTTCATCTCCAAGCTCGACGCGAAGAGCATGGCGGCGAGCGAGCTGGACTCCGGCATCAGCCCGTACAGGGTGCCGCACTATCTGCGCAACGTCGACCATCCGCTCGTCGTACCCGTCGGCACCAAGATCCGCCTGCTGATCGGCGCGGTGGACGTGATCCACTCCTGGTGGGTGCCGGACTTCGGCATCAAGAAGGACGCGATTCCCGGGTACATCAACACTTCATGGTTCGAGGTCGACGCCGATAAGCCCGGCGTCTATCGCGGACAGTGCGCCGAGCTCTGCGGACGGGGCCACGGCTACATGCCGATAGTGGTCGATGCCGTGTCCAAGGCCGACTTCCAGGCGTGGCTCAAGCGTGAGGCCGCCGCGGAGAAACCCGCTGCTGGCAACGCACCTTCGAGCTGACGGGCGCCGAACCCATCGCGCCCTGACCGTTCAGACCGGACCTAAAAGTTTCCCACAGGGGTAGATCCCATGGCCGAGAAGCCGCACACCGAAGCCCACGCGCACGCCGAACACGAACACGATCACAAGCCGCATGGCTGGCGCCGTTGGGTGTTCGCGACGAATCACAAGGACATCGGCACGATGTACCTGGTCTTCTCGTGCATCATGTTCTTCACCGGCGGCGCCTTCGCGATGATGATTCGCGCGGAGCTGTTCAAGCCCGGGCTGCAGATCGTCGATCCCGGGGTGTTCAACTCCCTGACGACCATGCACGGCCTGGTGATGATCTTCGGCGCCATCATGCCGGCGTGGGTCGGGCTCGCGAACTGGATGATCCCGATTCAGATCGGCGCGCCCGACATGGCGCTGCCGCGGCTCAACAACCTGAGCTTCTGGATTCTGCCCTTCGCTTTCCTGCTGCTGCTCTCCTCCTGGCTCGTGCCCGGCAGTGCGCCGGCCGGCGGCTGGACCATGTACCCGCCGCTCACCCTGCAGTTCGGCGCCTCCTTCCCGATGCTGATCTTCGCGATCCACATGATGGGCATCTCCTCCATCCTGGGGGCCATCAACGTGGTCGTCACCATCATGAACCTGCGCGCCCCCGGGATGACGCTGCTGCGCATGCCGCTTTTCGTCTGGACGTGGCTCATCACCGCGTTCCTGCTGGTGGCGGTGATGCCGGTGCTCGCGGGCGCGGTGACCATGATGCTCACCGATCACTTCTTCGGCACGAGCTTCTTCAACGCCGCGGGCGGCGGCGACCCGGTGATGTTCCAGCACATCTTCTGGTTCTTCGGGCATCCCGAGGTCTACATCATGATCCTGCCGGGCTTCGGCGTGATCTCGGAGATCATCCCGGCGTTCTCGCGCAAGCCGCTCTTCGGGTACGAGGCGATGGTGTACGCCACCGCCTCGATCGCCTTCCTGTCGTTCATCGTCTGGGCGCACCACATGTTCACGGTAGGGCTGCCGACTTCGGCTCTGCTCTTCTTCATGTTCGCCACCATGCTGATCGCGGTGCCGACGGGCGTGAAAGTCTTCAACTGGACGGCGACCATGTGGCGCGGCTCGCTCACCTTCGAGCCGCCGATGCTGTTCGCCATCGCGTTCCTCTTCCTCTTCACCATCGGCGGGTTCTCCGGTCTCATGCTTGCCATGGTGCCGGCCGACTTCCAGTACCAGGACACCTACTTCGTCGTAGCCCACTTCCATTACGTGCTGGTGTCCGGGTCCGCCTTCTCCATCATGGCGGGCGTGTATTACTGGCTGCCCAAGTGGGTCGGCCGCATGTATGACCTGCGCCTCGCCACGTGGCACTTCTGGCTGTCGGCGATCTTCTTCAACGTGCTGTTCTTCCCGCAGCACTTCCTCGGCCTCGCCGGCATGCCGCGCCGCATCCCCGATTACGCCGTGCAGTTCGCCGACTGGAACATGGTGTCCTCGCTCGGCGGCTTCGCCTTCGGCCTGTCGCAGTTTCTCTTCCCCTACATCATCTGGAAGTGCGTGCGCTCCGGCAAGCGCGTAGAAGGCACCCGGGCCTGGGAGGGGGCGCGCGGCCTCGAGTGGGAGCTGCCCTCGCCCGCGCCGTACCATTCCTGGACGACTCCGCCGACCGAGGCGATGATCGCTCGCGGCGCGGAGCATTGAGAGCGGTTCGCGGATGAGCATAATGACTTCAACGGAGCGGCCGCTCCCGACACACCAGGACGACGCGGGGCGGCGCAAACGAGTACGCCGAACCACGCTCGTGGTGACGCTCGTCGTACTCGCCTTCTACTTCGGCTTCATCGCCATGATGCTGTACCGCGCCACGCACTGAGCGGCCAGCAGGCAACTTGAAAGGTCACGAGATGGCATCAAACGCACACGCCCCGGACAGCCAGCACTACTACGTTCCGCACGGTAGTCCCTGGCCGATCGTCGCCGCGGTTGCGCTTTTCATCCTGATGTGGGGCGCGGTCGCCTACCTGGACAACTGGGGTGGCGGCTGGGTGTTCCTGCCGGGGCCGATCCTGCTGCTCTTCATGTTCGGCGGCTGGTTTCACACCGTGATCGGCGAGGACCAGCAGGGCATCTACAACGCGCAGGTGGACCGCTCATTCCGCATGGGGATGCTGTGGTTCATCTTCTCCGAGGTGATGTTCTTCGGCGCCTTCTTCGGCGCGCTCTTCTATTCGCGGGTGCTCGCGGTGCCGTGGCTCGGCGGCGCGGGCGCCAGGGGCCTCACCAACCTGATCCTGTGGCCGCAGTACGAGGCCGCCTGGCCGACCAACGGCCCGGGACATGTCGGCGGTGACTCTTTCCAGGCGATGAGCGCCTACGGCATCGCGGCCATCAACACGCTGATCCTGCTGACCAGCGGCCTCACGGTCACGATCGCCCATCACGCGCTGCGCTCGGGCAATCGCGGGCGGCTCAAGCTCTTCCTTGCGTTTACCTTCATCCTCGGCTTCTGTTTCGTCGCGCTGCAGGGTCACGAGTACTACGACGCCTACACCAAGCTCAACCTGCGCCTGACGACGGGGATCTACGGCTCGACCTTCTTCATGCTCACCGGCTTCCACGGCCTGCACGTCACCATCGGGGCAATCATGCTGGTGGTGGTGTGGCTGCGGGTCATGCGCGGGCATTTCACGCCGCGACAACACTTCGCGTTCGAGGCCGTGTCCTGGTACTGGCACTTCGTCGACGTGGTGTGGCTGGGACTGTTCGTATTCGTCTACTGGTTGTAGACGGCTCGATGCGATCGCCGGCCCGCCGAGCCGCGGGCCCGGCGGCTGCCGGCGGATGGCGGTTCGGCTAGTGCTGGGAGGGGATCACGCCATGAGGCGTGATCAGTCCCGCGTACCACGCGATCATGATCAGCACGAACAGCGCAATCGACAGCGCGATACGCACTGTCAGTGCGCGCGCCATTTTCGCGGAGTCCTTCTGGGTGCCCCGTGCAAGGTGATAGAGCGCCGAGCCCAGGCTCACCACGATGGCGGCGAGCGCAATGACGACCACGACTCGGAACAGCACTGGCATGACAGCCTCCAGTTTACCCGGAAAGCAACCCCCATACCCATGCGCCTGAGCTTCGGCCATCGTCACTTCTCGCCATCGCCCGCCCTGACGGTCCTGCTGCTGGCGTTGTGCGTCATGTTCATCGCGCTCGGCCGCTGGCAGTGGCGGCGCGGGCACCTGCACGCGGCAGAGCATGCCCGCTTCGAGCGTGGCGCCCGCGAGGCGCTCGTCCTTGGCTCCAAACCGCTCTCGCAGGTCCCCGAGGATCAGCGAGTGAGCATCACGGGCACCTACGATCCGGCGCACCAGTTCCTCATCGACAACATGAGTTACCACGACGTCGATGGTTATCAGGTGTTGACGCCGCTGCAGCGTTCCGGCGGGCAGGTGGTGCTGGTCGACCGGGGCTGGGTGCCGTTCCTCGGCAGCCGTGCCGACCTGCCGGACATCTCCATCAAAACCGCGGGACCGGTGACCGTGAGCGGCCGTGTCGGCAACCTGCCCGTGGCCGGATTGGCGAGCGGCCGTGCGCCGCCGCCCGCGGCCGGCCCGTGGCCCAGGGTGACCAGCTTTCCGACCCTGACGCAGCTGAGCACCGTCCTCGGTCATCCGCTGGAGCCGCGCGTGATCCTGCTCGATCCGCAGGCCCCCGAGGGCTACGTGCGCGACTGGCGGCCGCCGGGCATCCCGGCGCTGCAGAACTTCGCTTACGCCTTCGAATGGTGGTGCTTCGCAGTGGCGGCGGTCGTCATTTGGGTCGTGCTGAGCAGCCAGAAGCCAAAGGAGGGCCCGTGACCTTGGCAACCGAGTCTCGCAACGGCAGCGCGCGCGAGCTGCGCGCTCGCAATCTGCGCACGCTGGCTGCGTTGGCCGCGGTTTTCTTCGTGCCTCTTCTCGCCTCGGCATGGCTGTACTACGGGATGGGTTGGCGGCCGGGCGGTCACGTGAATCACGGCGAGCTGATCCAGCCGCCGCGGCCGCTGCCGCGGGTCGAGCTGCCGCGCATCATGCTGGCCGGTGAGCGGCCGGGACCGGCGACCGCCGCGAGGGAACCCGCGCCATCCGATCCGAGTCCTTTCCGCAGCAACTGGACGCTGGTCTATATCGGGGACGGAAGCTGCGATGCTTCCTGCCGCAGCACTCTCTATGTCATGCGGCAGACGCGACTCGCGCTGGGCACGGACATGGAGCGCCTCGCGCGGGTCTTGCTGGTCACGGCCAATTGCTGCGCGAAGGATTATCTGGCGCGCGAGCACGCCGGAATCACCGTGCTCGATGCGACCGGCGCCGCCGGCGCCCGGCTGCTCGGCCGCTTCCCGGCGGGAGACAGGGCGCACACGCTGTTCGTCGTCGATCCCATGGGGAATCTGATGATGCGTTACGATGTCCGGCGGGACCCTCGCGGCCTCCTGGTGGATCTGAAAAGACTGCTCGAGCTGTCGCAGATCGGCTGAGGCGGCTCCGGACCCGCCCATTAACCAGGAGATTGCTTGTCTCAGGTGCCCCTCGACCGCTGGCTGCGCGGCCTCGCGCTCTTCGGCGTGCTGCTGTGCTTCGGAGTCATCGCGCTTGGCGCGTACGTGCGGCTCACGGATGCCGGGCTCGGCTGCCCCGACTGGCCGGGATGCTACGGCCACGCCAGCCCGGTAGGCGCGGAGGACAGCCCCGCCAGCCAGGCGCAGTTCCCCGGCAGGCCTCTGGAGCGCAGCAAGGCCTGGCACGAGATGATTCACCGCTACGCGGCGGGCACGCTCGGATGCGTCATCATCGTGATCGCGGCGCTGGCGGTCGCCGCACCGAAGCCTAAGGCGGTCGGAGCGGGATTCGGACTGCTCCTCTTCGCAACCGTGATCGTGCAGGCCGTCCTCGGCATGTTGACCGTCACGTGGCTGTTGAAGCCGCTCATCGTGACGCTGCACCTCATCTTCGGGATGACCACGCTGGCGCTTCTATGGTGGCTGTGGCTCAGGTTGCAGCTGCGCCCGTTTCCCGAAATCGCTTCCAACTTCGTCAGGCGCGCCCCGGAAGGCGAGGCGGGATGGCCCAAACCGCTGTCGACGGTGCGGATCGCATACTGGCTCGCCGTCGCCGGCGTCGTCATGCTCGCGGCGCAGTTCTTCCTCGGCGCCTGGACCAGCGCCAACTATGCTGCCGTCGCCTGTCCCGACTTCCCGACCTGTCAGGGCGTCTGGTGGCCGCACGCCGACTTTCGCCATGCCTTCGTGTTGTGGCACGGTCTCTGGGTCAACTATCAGGGCGGCATTCTCGCCAACCCGGCGCGTGTCGCCATTCACCTGGCTCACAGGCTGGGAGCGCTGACGGTGACGGTGACGTTCCTCACCGCAGCGCTTTTCGTGATTGCACAGCCCTCCCTGGCCGCTGCGCGCCCGCGCGCCTGCCTCGTGCTCGCCGCGCTGGGCCTGCAGCTTGCGATCGGCATCTCCATGGTCCTGCAGACATTTCCGCTGTGGCTGACCACCGCCCACACGGCCGGAGCGGCGCTGCTCCTCATGGCCATCCTCGCGCTGACAGCAAAGCTGCACGCTCTGCGTGCAGTGCGCGCGGCCTGACACACGAGACTCACAGTGGCAACTACTTCCGAATACGCCACGGTCGCCCCGGCAGCGTGGCGCCGTTATTATGAGCTGACAAAGCCACGAATCGTGGCGCTCATCACCTTCACGGCCGTCGTCGGCACACTGCTCGCGAGTCCCGGCTGGCCACCGCTCAGGGCACTCGTCTGGGGAACACTCGGTATCGCTCTCGCTTCCGGGTGCGCCGCCGCGATCAACCAGGTCCTCGACCGTCGTTTCGACGAGCAGATGGCACGTACCCAGTCGCGCCCGCTGCCGACACGGCAGCTCACCGAGCGCCGGGCGCTCATCTTCGCGGCCGTGCTCGGGATCATGGCGATGACCATTCTCTCGTTCCTGGTCAATCTCCTGACGGCGGCGCTGACTTTCGCGGGACTGATCGGCTACGCGGTGATCTATACCGCGTGGCTGAAGCATGCGACCTCGCAGAACATCGTGATCGGGGGGGCGGCGGGAGCAGTGCCGCCCATACTCGGCTGGGCCGCGGTCACCAACACCATCGATCCCAACGCACTGCTCCTCTTCCTGATCATCTTCGTGTGGACGCCCCCGCACTTCTGGGCGCTGGCGATCGCGCGCAAGGATGAGTATGCGCGCGCGGGCATTCCGATGCTGCCGGTCACCCATGGGGTGGAGTACACGCGCCTGCAGGTCCTGCTCTATACGGTGTTGCTGTTCGTCGTGACGTTACTGCCGTTCCTGACGGGGATGAGCGGCATCATCTACCTGGCAGCTGCGCTGGTCCTCGACATACGCTTCCTCTACTACGCGCTGGCATTGAAGCTCACCGCGCGCAAGGAGCTGCCGATGCGCGTGTTCCGCTACTCGGTAACCTATCTGATGTGGCTGTTCGCCGCGCTGCTGGTCGACCATTACCTACCGACCACGCAACTGCTACGGCTGGGTTGACTGGCGCCTCAGGAGTACCTGCCAGGAAGACAGGCGGCGGTCCTCGAGAAGCAGCATTCCCGTCGATTCGTAGCTGTCGTCGTCGAGGCGGCGAAGATGGTCCGCGCCGTGGTAGCCCGCGGACTCGGAGTGATAGACGGATAGGATCGAGGTGCCGATGACCGAGAAGGTGCCGTGGAGCTTGCCGAGGGTGGCATTGTCCGAATGCCACTTGATCGCCGCCCCGTTGGAACCCGGTAGCTCGATCCAGTAGGCGTTCACGAACTCGACGGGCGGCGAGCCCAGCACCTTGAGCCCACCCGAGAGCAGCCAGCATTCGGTGCGATGCGCCACCTCGGTACGGCACTCCGCCGGCAGCGGCTGACCGTCAGCGCACCAGAACGTCCCCGTTCCGGTCCATAGGGCCGGCTGGAAAAGATAGGTGTGGGACATCGATAGACTTCCAGCGCCGCCGTGGGCGTGACCCGGCCATTATCTCCCGATCGGGGCCTGGCCGGGGCCTGACCAGAACCGGTTGTTGCGCCACAACAACAGCTGGGTGCCGGCCGTCGCTACTCGCACCCCGCGAACGATGGGCTGCCGCAAGAACCACGCACCACGAGGCGCGGCGGCAAGGTCACACATTCCGCGGGATCGCCTCCGATCAGGTGAACCAGAGTCTGGACCAGCAGATCGCCAGCCCGTTTCGTGTCCTGCGCCACGGTAGTCAGCGCGGGCCGGGTAAAAGCCCCCATCGGAATGCCATCGAAGCCCACCACCGCGACATCCTCCGGCACGCGGCGGCCGGCAGAGGCCAGTGCGGTCATGGCGCCGATCGCGATCAGGTCGCTGGCGCCGAATACCGCATCGAAGGGGATCCTGCGCTCGAGCAGCGCCTGCATGGCCTCGTAGCCGGAGGCTTCCGTCGAAATGGCGCTGACCTGAAGCCGCGGGTCGAGCTCGGCCCCGGCGTCCGCCAGAGCGGCGCGATAACCGCGGTATCTCTCCAACATCTCCGGCGAAGAGGGCGCAATCTCACCCAAAAAGGCCACCCGGCGGCGCCCCAGCGCCAGCAGGTGCGCCGCGGCGAGTCGCCCGCCAAACTCGTTGTTGCAGCCGATGGAGACTCCCGGCTGGTCGGCGACTACAGGCCCCCAGCGCACGAGGTGCGCGCCTCTTTCGAGCAGCGGCTGCAGCCGGCTGCGATGGACGACGTAGTCGCCATAGCCCAGCAGGATGATCCCGTCGGCCTTGTGGGTATCCTCGTAATCGGCGTGCCAGTCGCGCAGCAGGTCCTGGAACGAGACCAGTAGATCGTAGCCGTGCTTGGAGCAGGCGCGAATGATCGAGCCCAGCATCGAGTGGAAGAACGGGTTGATCGCCGAGTCGTCGGCGGTCGGATCCTCGAAAAAGAGCAGAGCCAGCGTGCCCGAGTGGCGCCGGCGCAGGTTCGAGGCGTTCTTGTCGACGTGGTAATTGAGCTGGCGCGCGACCTCGAGCACGCGCTCGCGCGTGCACGCGCTGACCATCGGGTCGGCGCGCAGGGCGCGCGACACGGTCGACTGCGAGACACCGGCCAGATGCGCGATGTCCAGTGAGTTGGGCCTGCGTCGCTTGTCACGCATGACCGGAGCCACCCCCTGAATCTGTGTACTCGTGTGGCCCCCTTAGTCTAAGGCATGGTTGGGGTTTACCCAAATCCTGCCCGTTGCTCCTGTGCAACGCGCGCGAAGAAGACGCCATGCGGCGGTAGCTCGAGCTTGCGGCCGGACACCCTGCCGGCGCTCAGACCATGGTCGTCGAGGGGGGTCACGGTCCCGAGCGCCGGCAGGGCAACGGCCTGAGGACGATCCGACAGATTGAAGGCGGCCAGAATCGATTCGCAATCGAGCGTGCGCGTGAACGCCAGCAGCGGTTCCGGCAGCTCGATGAAGCCGATGTCTCCCCCGCAGAGCGCCGGCTGGCCACTGCGCCAGCGCAGAAAGCGGCGAAATGCGTGCAGCGGCGAGTCCGGGTCGGACTCCTGCCGGGAGACCGCAAGCGGCAGATGCTCGGGCGGCACGGGCAGCCAGGGCGTGCCCGTGGTGAAGCCGCCATCCGGTGTATCGCGCCAGGGCATGGGCGTGCGGCAGCCGTCGCGGCCCTTGAAGTTGGGCCAGAAGGCGATGCCGTAGGGATCGCGCAGCGCCTCGAAGGGCAGCCCTGCCTCCGGCAGACCGAGCTCCTCGCCTTGATAGATGCACACGGAGCCGCGCAGAGAGCAAACCATGGCGTTCAGCATGCCCGACATCCCCGGTGAGGCCGCGGCTCCGCCCCAGCGGGTCATCACCCGGGCCACGTCGTGGTTGGAGATCGTCCAGCACGGCCAGCCGTGCGGCATCTGCCGCTCCAGGCTCTCGACGGTGCTGCGGATGTAGGCGGCCCGATAATCCTGGGTGAGCAGCTCGAAGCTGTAGGCCATGTGCAGGCGCGACTCGCCGATGTATTCCGCCATGGTCGCGAGTGAGTCCTCCGAGGAGATCTCCCCGAGACCCACGGTGTCGGGATAGCGGTCGAGGAGCCGGCGCAGCTCCGTGAGGAAGCCCAGATTCTCCGGCTGGGTGTTGTTGTACCAGTGATATTGATACGCGTACGGATTGTCCGCGCTGAATCCCCGCCCGTTGCGCAGCTCCGCGGGCTTCGGCGGGTTGTTGCGCAGCAGCCGGTCGTGATAGCAGAAGTTGATTGCATCGAGCCGCAGGCCGTCGACGCCGCGCTGCAGCCAGAACTCCAGGTTCTGCAGCATCGCGGCCGGCACCCGCGGGTTGTGGAAATTGAGGTCCGGCTGCGCGTCGAGGAAGTTGTGCAGGTAGTACTGGCGGCGCCGCGGCTCCCAGCGCCAGGCCGGGCCGCCGAAAATCGACTGCCAGTTGTTGGGCGGGCTGCCGTCGCTCGACGGGTCCGCCCAGACGTACCAGTCGGCCTTGGGATTGTCGCGGCTCGAGCGGCTCTCGATGAACCAGGGATGTTGGGTCGAAGTGTGGCTCATCACCTGGTCGATCATGATCTTGAGACCGCGCGCGTGCGCCCCGGCGACCAGCCGGTCGAAGTCGGCCAGATCGCCGAAGAGCGGGTCGACGGCGCGGAAGTCAGCGATGTCATAGCCGAAGTCCGCCATGGGCGACTTGAAGAACGGCGACACCCAGATCGCGTCGACGCCGAGATTCGAGACATAATCCAGCCGCTCGGCGATCCCCTTGAGGTCGCCGATGCCGTCGCCATTGCTGTCGAGGAAGCTGCGCGGGTAGATCTGGTAGATCACCGCGCCGCGCCACCAGGGAAATGCGCTCATGCTCTGAAAGGTTCCTGCCCCCGTTCCAACTACTTTGACACAGAGGGGCGCCGCGACGTTTGGCCTCGCATACGTATGCGCGCCTGAATACGTATGCGATTCCTTGCATTAAAAGCACGCCCCTCGAATGATTCGACCACGCTTCGCAGCGCCGGCGCGCGCGTCATCCATACATCATTCGCAGCCGGCCGGCGGATCGCCGCGGGACCAGAAACCCGCCACACAGCACCATTCCCAGGGGGAGCGAGAAGTGATCAGACGCAAGCGCAATATCATCGAGATGGCGGTCGCCACGGCAATCTTCGGCGCCTGCGCCGCCGTCGCGATGCCCGCATCCCATGCCGCACAGCCCGCGAGCGCCGCCAGTGATGCCGCGAGCGACAACGGGGGCCAGGTGACGCCCACGGCCGCCGACCAGGACCAGAAGAAGAGCAAGAGCAAATCGCAGGTGGCCAACGCGAACCTGCTGCAGCCCGTGGTCATCAGCGGCTTCGTCAGCAGCCTGCAGAATTCGATTGCGATCCAGAAGAACTCGGACTCGATCGACGAGGCGGTCTCCGCGCAGGAGATCGGCCAGCTGCCCGGCACCAGCATCGCCGATTCCCTGGGCCGTCTCCCGGGTCTCGCCGTGCAGTATTTCAACGGCCGCCCGCAGCAGATCAGCATCCACGGCCTGAGCGCCGACTTCGATATCACCCAGGTGAACGAGAGCATCCAGCCGAGCACCTCGAACAACCGTGACGTGGAGCTCGATCAATACCCGGCCAGCTGGTTCAATACGATCATCGTCCACATGAGCCCCAGCGCCGACCTGATCGACCAGGGTATCGCGGGCACCATCGACATGAAGACCATGCGGCCGCTCGACCAGAACGGCCCCGTGGCGCACCTCAACGCCAACTATCAGTTCATCGAGCCCAACCAGGTGATGCCCGGTCCGGGCGTCAGCAATCGCGGCCACGACATCGACGGCATCTTCGCCGATCAGTTCTTCGACCATAAGCTGGGCGTCACGCTGGGAGTCGATCTCGAGGACATTCCGTCTCACATCCTCCATGAGGGGCCCTGGGGCTACGCGACCGATTCGAACGGCAACGCGATCATCGGCGGTTCCAAGAACTACAACATCTCGGACGTGCTCGATCGCAAAGGCTTCATTGCGACTTTCGAGTTCCGCCCGTCGAGCGCCTTCACCAGCACTCTCGATCTGATGGAGGAGAACTCGAACGAGACGCAGCAGGCCAAGGGCGCCGAGTTCCCCCTCGGCTACGGCAGCCACGAAACCGAGATACCGGGCACCGCGGTGAACGGGTTCGATCAGACCGGCGAGTTCGACAACGTCTTCCCGGTGATCCGCAACGACTACAACCACTATCAGGCGCGTCTCTACAACATCATCTGGAACAACGACTTCAAGCTCGCAGACAACTGGACGGCGAATCTCCAGGCGGGCTACAGCCGGGCCGAGCGCGAGAACGAGTTCGTCGAGGCGTACTCGGGTTACGGCTATGACGGCCCGGACCCCACGGTCGACGTTCCGGGAAGTGCCGGCTACTTTCCGGGAACCAATGTCGGCTTTCGTGAGAGCGGCAACGGCGAGCTGCTGCTGTATCCGTCACAGGGGCTGGACGGCAGCAACATCATGCTGACCGATCCCCAGGGCTGGGGCTCGGGCGCGAACCTGGTGCAGGCGGGATTCATCAACGACCCGCACGTCGAGGACTATATCGGCCGCCTGAAGATGGGCGCCACGAAGTTCTTCAACAGTGGGCCGTTCTCGAGTCTCGAGGGCGGCGTCGCCTATCAGAGTCGCCGCAAGGATTACGTCATCAACCAGGACTTCCTGGTGCCGGGCGGCGGCCCGTCGCTGCTGCTGAACGGCGGCGCCACCAGGCAGGCGCCGATACCCGCGGGCGCGCTCGAGCCGACGACGGATGCGCTCGGGTTCATGGGCATCGGACCGCAGGTGATGTACAACCCGTTCGCCCTGATCGCGAGCGGCGCCCTGGTGGAATATCCGACCGCGCTGTCCTCGATCAACGTACCGCCGGACTGGATCGTCACCGAGAAGGACACGACAGGGTATCTGCAGCTCAATATCCAGACCGACCTCGGCTCTGACGTAGGCCTGCGCGGCAACGTCGGAGTGCAGATAGCTCACACCAACCAGACCTCCGACGGTTCACGCGTGGCTCCGGGCTCCACGACAGGCGGCGCCGCAACCACCGTGCTGCTGCCGGCCTCGGGGGGCACGAGCTTCACCCGCTATCTGCCCAGCCTGAACCTCGTGGCTTCGCTGCCGCACGACAACGACATACGCTTCAGCGCGGCCAGAACGATGGCTCGACCGCGCATGGATTACATGAGCGCGAGCTTCGGCATCGGTGGTGACATCACGCACCTGATGAACACCAGTCCGCTCCAGTCGTACTTCAGCGGCCAGGGCGGCAATCCGAAGCTGCTGCCGACCATGTCGGACAACTTCAACCTGAGCATCGAGCACTACTTCAAGGGCTCCGGGAACAGCTACGCGTGCCAGGGCACCCAGGACAAGACCTCGGCACTTTGCACCTCGGGGGGCGCAGGCTATGTGCAGCTGTCGACCTACTACCTCAAACTCTCGGACTACATCAATCCGTCAGACCTCTCGATCTTCAATTTCGGCCCCTACGAATCCGGCTATCTGACCTCTGCGCAGCAGGCGCAGCTCGGCACGCCGTTGGGCATCCTGAACATTCCGCAGAACAACGGCTCGGGTCACATCGAGGGCGAGCAGTTCGCGACCAACCTGCCGCTCGGCGACTTCACCCCGTGGCTGAACGGCATCGGTATTCTGGCGAGCGTCGACCGGACGCTGAGCTCGATCCGTTATTCGGATCAGACGAACCCCGTGACCGTCCCCGGGCTATCGAAGTGGGTCGAGAACGTCACGCTCTATTACCAGCGCGGAGGCTTCCAGGCGAGCGTCAATGACGATATCCGCTCCAGCTTCCTCGGCGAGGTGTTCGGCATCAGCTCGACCCGAATCGAGCAGGTGTTCAAAGGGACTGCCACTGTGGACGCGCAGGTGAGCTATGCCTTCACGAGCGGCCCGCTGAAAGGCCTCACGCTGATCGCCACCGGCTCGAACCTGACCAACCAGGGTATGCAGACCTTCCAGAATACCGATCCGCGCGAGGTGCTCACGTGGGAGGAGTACGACCGGCTCTACACCATCGGCTTCTCCTACGGTTTCTAGCCGATTCAGGTCGATCCCCCTCTGCCCCGCCGGTGCAAGCCGGCGGGGCTTTTTCTTTGGCGGGTGTGATACGGTGAGCGCGTGAGCGACTTGCGTATCAGGCGCGTGGTGATCGTAGGCGGCGGCACTGCCGGATGGATGACCGCCGCCGTCTTCAGCCGCACCATGGGTGACAGCCTGGATGTCCGCGTCGTGGAGTCCGACGCCATCGGCACCGTGGGCGTCGGTGAATCCACCATTCCCCAGATCAGGAACGTCAATCATTTTCTGGGCATCGATGAGGATGCGATGCTCCGTGCCACCAGCGGGACCTTCAAGCTGGCCATCCAATACAACGACTGGGTGCGGCCGGGGCACAGTTACCTGCACGCCTTCGGCGATGTTGGCTTGCCATTGGGTTCGCTGCCGTTCCAGCAGTACTGGTTGCGCCGCAGGGCGGAATCCGGCGCCGAGGATCTCGCGGCTTATTCGCTCAACGCGACCGCGGCGAAGGCCTGCAGGATGGCGCGGGTCGACAGGGTCGGCAGCAGTCCCATGGCCGGCATGAAGTACGCATTCCAGTTCGATGCGGGACTCTATGGCCGCATGCTGCGCGCCTATGCCGAGCAGCGGGGTGCCAGGAGAACGGAAGGGAAGATCGTCGACGTACAGCTGCGCGGCGAGGGCGGGTTCATCGAGGCCATCGTTCTCGAGAGCGGCGAACGCATCGATGGCGACCTATTCATCGACTGCTCCGGGTTCCGCGGTCTGCTGATCGAGGGCGCCCTGAAAAGCGGTTTCGAGGATTGGCGGGAGTGGCTGGCCTGCGACCGCGCACTGGCCGTCGGCAGCGTCTCGGCTTCTCCAATGCGGCCTTATACGCAGGCCAACGCGCGCCCGGCCGGCTGGCAGTGGCGGATACCGTTGCAGCACCGCACCGGCAACGGCCACGTGTACTGCAGCGAATTCATGAGCGACGACGAGGCCGCGGCGATCCTCCTGCAATCGCTCGATGGCAAGGCATTGGGCGATCCCCGGCCGATCCGGTTCGCCTCAGGCGTGCGCCGGCAGATCTGGTCGCGCAATTGTGTCGCCATCGGCCTCGCGGCGGGCTTTCTCGAGCCCCTGGAATCGACCGCGATCCATTTGATCCAGTCGGGTATCAGCCGGCTGCTGTCACTCTTTCCGGATCGCGGTTTCGACCGGGCGGTCATAGACGAATACAACCGCAACATGCGCAAGGAGTACGAGCAGGTGCGCGACTTCCTGGTGCTGCACTACCGCAGCACTGAGCGGCGCGACACGCCCTTCTGGCGCCGTTGCGCCGCGCTGCCCGCCCCGGAAAGCCTGCGGCACAAGCTCGAGATCTTCGACGCCACCGGCCAGATCTTCCGTGAAGGCGAGGAGCTCTTCACCGAGCATTCATGGCTGCAGGTGATGGTGGGCCAGGGGATCCTGCCGCGACGCCATCACCCGCTGGCCGACAACCTGCCGCGCGAAAAGCTCGAGGAATTCCTCGGCAGCATTCGCACGCTGATCGGCGGCGCAGTCGGTAAGATGCCCACCCACGAGCGCTTCATTGCCGAGCACTGCTCGGCGGCGGCTGCATAGCCCCCTCCGCAAGGCGAGGCTCTCGGCCAACTCCCTTCAGATGCGATAGAGTTGCTCCAGCGGAACCGACAGTCCTATCGAGCGAAAGTCGACTGCAGCAGCTGCTTCCGTGTAGACCATCGGGCGCCAATTCTCCGCCCTGCGGTGGACGATGACTCTCGGCTGATTCTGTGCGATCAGAACATATTCCTCGATTGCCTCGACACGCTGATAGACCATCGCCTTCTCGCGCCGGTCGATGTGCTGCGTGGATTTCGACAGGATCTCCACGACCAGCTTCGGATTGCGCACCACCTGGTCGGTCCGGTCCTCCGGCCGGCAGGACACCATCGCATCGGGGTAGTACATGATCAGGTCACGCCCCGTCCGGATCTCGAGTTTAGCCTCCAAAAAGAACGGCTCGCAGGGGCCTCCGCGCAGATGTGATCGGAACGCGACGACGAGCTCCTGCGCGATGCGATTATGCGCAAGGCTCGCGCCACTCATCGCGTATACGGTGCCGTTGATGAACTCGTGACGGTATGGGCTCTGCTCCTCGAAGGCCAGGTACTCTTCCCAGGTCATGAAGAACGGCTCTTCCTCGGATCGGTATTCCGGCTGCGCCTCGCGCACGTGAAAAGCCCGGTAGCGTGACTCCTCCACCTGCCACTCGAGCCAATCCGCGAGACTTTCGAGCTCCGCCGCCGGAAGGCTGCGTAACGCCTGCTGGAGTTCTGAAATCGTGCTCATTTTGGCTGCCCCCTTTGACGATCGGGAAGCCAGCCTATGCCGCCAACAGCCTGTTTGGAAGATGGTGTTTCTCGGCAATTCAGCGAGAAACTCGACGTAACTAACTACGTCGTCGAGATACGTCGCATTCCCGGGAGAATGCGCCGGTTCTGCGAGACGGCGGCATTATCGTCTGGCCCAGACCTTCGAGGCCAAGATCCGCCAGACAGCGTCCGGCAACCTGCAGCGCCGGTTTTCACGTAATCAGATCCCATGCATCGGCGGAATTGCCGCACGAAGTCCGCGGCGGAGCAGCGGTCGCTGAATACGTATGCGGCTTGTTGCAAATTCGTCCCGCCGCACCGCATTCTTCTCTCGATGATCTCCCTTCGCTCGAGCGCCAGGCGCCATCGCGGGCTCATGGCGGCACTGGCCGGCGCGGCATTCACCCTCCTCGCCGCGCCGACCGGTGCTGCGACTCTCCCACGGCACGCCGCTTCCGGGGTCTATTACGAGATCTTCGTCCGCTCGTTCGCGGATTCCAACGGCGACGGCATCGGCGATCTCAACGGCATTACCTCCAGGCTCGATTACCTGAAGTGGCTGGGGGTAAGCGGTCTCTGGCTGACTCCAATCTTTCCTTCGCCGAGCTACCACGGCTACGATGTCACGAGCTACTTCGCGGTCAATCCGCAGTTCGGCACCATGGCGGACTTCCACCGCCTGCTGCGCGAAGCGCATGCGCGCGGTATCAAGGTTCTGATCGACATGGTGCTGAACCACACGAGCGACCGCAATCCATGGTTTCGGCAGGCGCTCGATCCCAAGAGCGCCTACCACGATTGGTACACATGGGGGCATGCAGCCACCGACCTCTCCGCATTGAGCGCCCTGCATACTCCGGCGTGGCACAGACGAGATGGCCAGTATTACCTGGGCGATTTCAGCAGCGATATGCCGGACCTCAATTACGACAGCCCTGCCGTGCGCCGGGAGATGATCAAAATCGGGCGGTTCTGGCTGGCTCAGGGCGTCGATGGGTTGAGGCTCGATGCCACGACTCAGATTTACGTCGACTTGGAGCCGGATGTGGGCAGTCCGCGCGCGATCGGCAGGAACATCGCCTGGTGGCAGCGGTACCACTCGGCATTGCGTGCGACCGACCCGAATGTGTTCCTGCTCGGCGAAGTCCCCGCCCTGCATGAGGCAGAGGCGGCACCCTACTATGCGGCGCTGAACTCGGTATTCGATTTCCCGCTGGCAAAGGTCCTCGTCGCCGCTGCTGCCAGCGAGAGCAGCCCGAACCTCGGCGACTACGTCGAGAAGGCGTGGCGCAGCTTCCGGCGGAACGCGAGAGGGCCGATCGTCGATTCACCCTTCATCGGCAACCACGATCGGGACCGCGTGCTCGATCAGCTCCATGGCGATATGAGCCACATGCGTATGGTCGCCGCAATGTTGCTGACGCTGCCCGGAGCTCCCTTCGTGTACTACGGCGAGGAGATCGGGATGCACGGCAAGAAGCCCGACCCGGCCATTCGCGAGCCTATGCGCTGGCGCCGCAACCCGCACGAGACAGGCGAGACCTGGTGGGAGCCGGCGCCCGACAATGCCTCGCCCGGTCTGTCGGTCGCCGCGGAGCGCACCGATCGCAACTCGCTGCTGAATCTCTATCGCCGGCTGATCCATTGGCGGATCGAGCTGCCCGCTCTGCGGGACGGCGATATAGCACCCTATGCGGCCGATGGCGGTGCAATAAGCGCGTACACGCGGACCGATCGCGGACAGCGGCTGCTGGTGATCCACAATCTCTCCGGTACCGCCCGGAGTGTCAGGCTCCCGGATACGGGCTTCCGCGCGGTCATCCGCCACACGCGCGCCGGGGTCCAACTCGTCGGCCGGGATCTGGTGATGCCCGGTTATTCCACCGCGATACTGCAATAACGGCAGTGCGGCTCTCAGATTCGCAGTGAACGCAGGATCGATATGACTGGAGACAGGATGCGGTTGGGAATGATCGGCGCACTGTTGCTGCTTACGGGCTGGCAGGCTCAGACACACGCGGCGGTACCTCGAGCTACGGGAAGCGCACCGAAAGACATGCAACTGCGGGCCAGCGACGCAGACATCAGGGTAGCCGGTGGCAGATTGTCGCTGCGCCTGATGGACGCCAATGTGCTGCGGGTGCATTTCATTCCGGCGGCAGGAGCAACGCCGCCGACTCTGGTGATGGCGCCGCGCTCCGCGCCCCCGTCCACAGAGGCGGCAGCGACAGCCCTGACCGCTGGCCGGCAGGGCGGTGATCTTCTGCTTCGCGGCGGACGCCTGCGCATTGCGCTCGACAATGGCTCCGGAACACTCACCATCTTCGCCGCCGGCGCGCACACTCCGCTGTTGCGAATAGCTCGCCTGGGCAATCTGGCCCATGGCTCGCTCGTACTGCACTTTCCCAACACGGCGCCGCTCTACGGCATCGATGGCAGCGACGCTTTCAAGCGGAACCCCCCGGGGCCCGTGCGCCGCGGCAGACAGGTGGCGAAGGCAGGCGCTCAAGGCGATGCGGGCGCACCTTTCGTGTGGAGCACTGCCGGATTCGGGTTGCTCTTCGACAGCAAGGCAGCCACTTTCGACCTGGCGCAGGGGAGTCTTCGCGTCTCCAGGCTGGCGCGGCCCGATCCCGATTTCTATGTCATTGCAGGCGAGCCCAAGGACATTTTCGCCGCCGTCGCCGACCTGAGCGGCCATGCGCCGCTCTTTCCCAAATGGTCCCTCGGCTTCATCAACAGCCAGTGGGGAATCGACGAGCAGGAGCTGTTGCAGGACGTAAGGACCTACCGCGCCAAACACATTCCCCTCGATGCCTTCGAGCTCGATTTCGACTGGAAAGCCTGGGGAAAGGACGATTACGGCGAGTTCCGCTGGAACCGGCAGAAGTTTCCCGACGGGCCGAGCGGCAAGCTGGGAGCGCAGCTCGAATCCATGGGGGTGCACCTCATCGGCATCATGAAGCCGCGCATCCATGTCGATACGGAGGAGGGCCGCTACGCCACCGCGCATGGCCTCTGGATCCCCGGTGAGAAGCCCAGCCCCGATTACTTCTCGCACCTGCCGGTCGAGGATCTGGACTTCGACAACCCGGGAACCCGCGCCTGGTTCTTCAACCCCACGCTCCAGCACAGCTTCAGGACCGGAATCGTGGGCTGGTGGAACGACGAGGCGGATGAGACTGGCGGGAATACCCAGTTCCTCAACATGGAGCGCGCCATCTATCAGGGGCAGCGCGGGATGACGGACACTCGCGTCTTCTCGCTCAACCGCAATTTCTGGCTGGGCGCGCAGCGCTACGCCTATGGGCTCTGGTCGGGGGACATCCAGACGGGCTTCGCCGCCATGGCGGCTCAGCGCCCCAGAATGCTGAGCGCAATCGACGTGGGTGAGATGTGGTGGAGCATGGACGGCGGCGGCTTCCACGGCCAACCCTCCGACCAGAACTACGCTCGCTGGATGGAGTTCGGCGCCTTCACGCCGATCTTCCGGGTGCACGGCGTGTATCAGGAGAAGCGGCAGCCCTGGCGCTACGGACCGATCGCCGAGCGCGCCGCGACTCATGTCATGCGGCTGCGGTATGAGCTCCTGCCCTACATGTATTCCTACGCCTGGCACGATCACGTGGCCGGCGTGGGACTCGTACGGCCCCTCACGTTCGACTGGCCGCAAGATCCCAAACTCCGCAACGACTTCAGCGCCTGGCTGTTCGGGGATTACCTCCTCGTCTCGCCGGTCGTGACGCAGGATCAAACCGAGAAGCACCTTTATCTCCCGGCTGGCATCTGGACGGACTGGTCGAACGGCAAGGTGTATCTCGGCGGCAGGTCGGTCACCCTGGCCGTAGACGACAAGAGCTGGAGCGACATCCCGCTCTTCATTCGTCAAGGGGCCATCATCCCGACCCAGCCGATGGAGGACTACGTCGGCGAGCATTCGATCGCCACGGTACGGGTTGAAGTCTTTCCGGACTCGACAGATACCGATTTCGACTACTACGACGATGACGGCGAGACCTATGCCTACGAGCACGGCGCATATTTCCTGCAGCGCCTGAGCGCTCAGGCCACCCCGAATGTGGTAACCCTCACCACCGCTGCCCCGAGCGGCACCTATCATCCGGCTCTCGTTCACTATGTCTTTGCCGTGCATCGTACGGTGGCAACGCAGGTCACTCGCGACGATGCGCCGCTGACTCGTGTCGCCGACCTCGGCTCGCTGCAGGAGTGCACGGATGGGTGCTGGACCGTCGGTGGCGATCGCTATGGCGGCGTGACTTACATAAAACTGCCGGCGGCCGTCGCCGCCCGCGTGCAGATAACGGAGCGGAAGCTCGCTGACGAATAGATGCACCGGATCCCCCCACTCTTGTGCGTCCTCCTGGTCGGCGCGTTGCTGGGCAGCGCCCGCCGCGCCGAGGCCTGCACGCAGGACAACAAGGTGGAATGGAATTACCTGTTCGCCGACCAGGGGACGATGTACGACAGTGATCCGGAGCCGACTGCACTGAGCCCGGTGACCCTGACGTTGCGGACCTGCCGGGAAGACATTACCGGCGCCGACATCAAGTACTCCGATACCGCGGACCGCTCGTCCCACCGGATCCCGATGCACCGGGTGTCCAGTGACCCGACCGGCACCTTCGAGTACTGGCAGGGCACGGTTCCGGCCGGCGGCTCGCAGAAGCACTATCGATTCCAGATCAGCGACGGCTCGGCTACCGCGTGGCTCAATGCGGCCGGTATCACTTCGAGTGAGCCTTCGTCGGGCGACTTCTTCATCATCCCCGGGTTCAAGACGCCGGATTGGATGAAGAACGGCGTCATGTACCAGATTTTCCCCGACCGTTTCTATGACGGCGACACTTCCAACGATGTCGCCAACGGCGAGTACACGTATGCCGGCTGCGCGACCGAACATCACGCGTGGGGCACCAGCGTCTTCCCCAGGGTCAAGGGCTGCAGAAGCGAGGTATTCTTCGGCGGCGATCTGGCGGGCATCGACCGGAAGCTGAGCTACATCAAGAGAACGCTCGGCGCCGACATCATTTACCTCAATCCCATCTTCAACTCCCCTACCAACCACAAGTACGACACCCAGAACTACTACGAGGTCGATCCGGCGTTCGGTACCAGAGGCACGCTGCTGCACCTCATCGCCGATATTCACAGCCGCTCCAACGGCCCGCGGGGCTACATCATCCTCGACGGTGTGTTCAATCACACCGGAGACAGCAATTGCTGGTTCGGCAAGGAAGCCTATGGCTCCATCTCCTGCTCGCCCGCCGGAGCCTACCGGTCCCGGTCGAGCTCCTATTCCCGTTTCTATACCTTCAGGTCCTGGCCCGACACCTATGCCTCCTTCTACGGCTTTGGGGGGATGCCGAGGCTGAATTACGGCGCGAGCGGCTCGGCGGTGCGCAACCAGATCTACGGTACTGCCTCGTCGGTCATGCAGACGTACCTCTCACCTCCCTACGACATCGATGGCTGGCGGCTCGATGTCGCGCAATCTCTCGATGCGCACGGGAACGAGGGCAGCGATGCCACGAACCACGAGATCATGCGGGAAATGCGCGCGGCGGTCCTCTCGGTCAATCCTGGAGCCGAGATCCTTGGCGAGTATTGGGGCGATGCGTCGCCGTGGCTCGACGACGGCAAGGAATGGGACGGAGCCATGAACTACAGCGGCTTCACCCGGCCGGTCTCCGAGTGGCTGTGCGGTGAGGACGAGACGGGCAGGAAGGCCGCGATGGATGCAAGCGCGCTCGACCGCTCGCTTCGTGCCAGCCGCGCCGACCTGCCCGTCAACGTTCAGGAGACGATGACGAACGAGCTCGGTACCCACGATACCGTGCGGTTCGCGACCCGTTGCCGCGGTGACATGCGGAAGACCTACCTTGGCCTGATCTTTCAGTTCACCTATATCGGTACGCCGGCCATCTACTACGGGGATGAGTACGGCATGCGGGGCGGGGCGGATCCGGACGACCGACGCACCTTCGACTGGTCGCGGGCCAATAACGGCGACCCGCCGGTGGCGCTCACGCACAAGCTGGTCTCCATCCGCAATCGCTATCCGGCGTTGCGCACGGGCTCCTATATGACGCTCGCGACGGACGATCCGCGCGGCATTTACGCATTTGGCCGCTTCGATGCGCATCACCGGATCGCCGTGGTGCTCAACACCGGCCGGACCCGGACGGTGATTCTCCCCGCCTATCAACTGAGCATGACCGATGGGTCGCGAGTGACGGATCTGCTGACGGGCGACACCTATCAGGTCAGCGATGGCACCCTCACGGTGAAAGTCAAAGGACGCTACGGAGCGATTCTCGCGCAGTAGCAGCTCGACGGCCGGCACTGTCGCTGCGGCTGCCTCGATGAATACGTATGCGGCTGTTGCCTGAGCCTGAATACGTATGCGGACCGTTGCAAACGCCGTGAGCTGCGTCGCATTCTGCGCTACGAGCCCGGAGCCTGCGAATAGCCGGACGAAGAAGCCCTGTGTGTTGGGATCGCGTACTCGCGATGGTGGAGGACCGTACCTCTGACAGCCGCAGCCACGAATAAAGCGTAGCATGCGGTCGGCCCGGGGGCCCGGGACGGGCGTGCACGCGAGGAAGACATCCGGATCCACCGGAGATGAGCCGCCGGATAGAGCGGCCTGTGCCCAACCATGACGACCGGGCGGGAGAGCCTATGGAAGGCAAGACGGAGGTATCGACAGATGACCAGTCAAGACGAGCCTCGAAGCAGCCGGCGGCTACGCCGAGTCCCCTTGCTCATGTATGCCCTGTTCGCCGCGACTCTGCTGTGCGGCTGGGGCCGCGCGCATGCCTGCTCAAACGACAACAACGTGGAATGGAGCTACCTGTTCTCGGACCAGGGACCGATGTTCGACAGCAATCCTGAGCCCACTGCGACGACCGCGGTAACCGTGAAGCTGCGCACCTGTAAGGGAGACATCACCAGCGCGAACGTCAAGTACTACGATTCGGCGGACAGCTCTTACCATTGGGTATCGATGGTCTGGGTATCCAACGATCCCACGGGCACATTCGACTACTGGCAGGGCACCATTCCGGCCAGCAGCTCCGAGAAGTACTACCGTTTCCAGATCAACGATGGCTCGGCCACTGCCTGGCTCAATGCCGCCGGCATTGCCTCGAGCGAGCCTTCCTCGGGCGACTTCTTCGTCACTCCGGGCTTCAAGACGCCGGACTGGATGAAGAACGGAGTGGTGTACCAGATCTTCCCCGATCGTTTTTACGATGGAGACACGACCAACGACGTCACCAATGGGGAATATACCTACGGGGGCTGCGCAACCGAGCAGCACGCGTGGGGCGCGAGTGTCCTGTCCGTCAACGACCCCACCAACTGCAACAGCGAAGTATTCTTCGGCGGCGACCTGGCGGGCATCGACCAGAAGCTGAGCTACGTCAAGCAGACCCTGGGCGCGGACATCATCTACCTCAATCCCATTTTCAATTCGCCCACCGTCCACAAGTATGACACTCAAAACTACTACGAGGTCGATCCAGCCTTCGGCACCAGCTCGACTCTGCAGACGCTGGTAGCCGACATACACAAGAGCACCAACGGCCCGAAGGGCTACATCATCCTCGATGGCGTGTTCAATCACAGCGGCGACAGCAACTGCTGGTTTCAGAAGCAGCTCTACGACAACATCACCTGCTCCTACCAGGGCGCGTACCAGTCGCAGTCGAGCCCGTACTACGGGTACTACACCTTCCAGACCTGGCCCAGCGCGTACTCCGATTTCTTCGGCTTCGGCGGCATGCCCAAACTGGATTACGGCGCGAGCGGCTCGGCAGTACGCAACCAGATCTACGGGAGCTCTTCGTCGGTCGTGAAGACCTACCTCTCCTCTCCCTACGCCATCGATGGCTGGCGCCTGGATTTTCCGCAAGCGCTCGATTCGGGCGGCAACGGCGGCAGCGATGCCACCAACCATCAGATCACGCAGGAGCTGCGCTCGGCGGTGCATTCCGTCAACCCCAGCGCCGACATCCTCGGCGAGTACTGGGGTGACGCCTCGCCCTGGCTCGATGACGGCACGGAGTGGGACAACGTCATGAACTACAACGGCTTCACCCAGCCGGTGTCGGAGTGGATGTGCGGCGTGGACTATCACGGCAACAGCGCCTCGATCAACGAGAGCTCGCTCGACAGCTGGCTGATCGGCACCCGCGCGGACGTTCCGGTCAACGTGCAGGAGACCTGGACCAATGAGCTCGGCTCGCACGATACGGAGCGCTTCGCGACCCGGTGTGGCGGCAATATATGGGATACTTACCTCGGGCTCATCTTCCAATTCACCTATATCGGGACACCCACGATTTACTACGGGGACGAGTACGGCGAGCAGGGCGGCAACGACCCGGACAACCGCCGCACCTTCGACTGGACGCAGGCTAATACCGGCAATGCGGCCGTGGCGCTGACGCAGAAGCTGATCTCCATCCGCAACCAGTATCCGCAGCTGCGGACGGGCTCGATCAGGACTCTGTTGGTGGACACGACCAACCACATCTACGCGTTCGGACGATGGGACGCCAATCACCGGATCGCGGTGGTGCTCAATAACACCTCGAACACGGAGACGGTGACGATCCCGGCGTGGCAGCTCAGCATGACCAATGGATCGTGGGTGACGGACCTGCTCACGAGCACGACCTATCAGGTCACCAACGGCAATCTCACCGTGCCCGTAGAAGGACATTACGGCGCGATTCTCGAGCAGTAGGGATTGCGGGAGGCACGCAGACCCGGCCGCGGCCACTTCGACACGCTAGTCGGGGTGGCCGCGGCGTTTGCGCTGCTTGCCGCGATGGCAAGACAGGCTGGGGCGTCAGAAGCGCCGGCGCCGGCTACGACGGCCCGGGGCGGCCCGGCTGCCCAGACCGCCTGGCGCGATGGGCTCAGCTGGCGCGGCCAGGAAGCACGGGTGAGCGTGCAGCTCGACGGCAAGTACGTGCTGCATTCGCCGGTCGGAGAAAGAGTGATTGCCGCCCAGCGTTGGCGCACGCGAACCGCGAGCCCGCTCTTCGACGCACTCTTCGCTATGGCGCAGGAGGACCTGAGCGCGGATTCGGTAAAGGACATCACCGACGCAGCATTCGACCACGGGCGGCCCATCCCGTGCAGCTGCTTCGTCGCGGGCCAGGAGTGGCCGTTCGTCTGGACGCGCGACGTCTCCTACTCCATCGACCTCGGTTTGTGGCGCCTCGATCCGGCACGTGCGCGCGCGTCGTTGCTTTTCAAGATTTCACCGCCGCGCGCCGGCCCGGCGCCTTCCGGGCTGTATGTGATGCAGGACACCGGCTCGGGCGGCAGCTGGCCGATCAGCACCGATCGCGTGGTCTGGTTCCTCGGCGCCGGCCACCTGCTCGGCGACGCTGCCTTCGCGGACACGGTGTATCAGGCGCTGACCGATACCCTCGCCCAGGACCGGCGCTACGTTTACGATCCGCGGATCGGGCTGTATCGTGGGGAGACGTCCTTCCTCGATTGGCGCGAACAGACCTACCCCGCATGGACCGCGCACGATGTCGTATTCATCGCGCAGTCGTTCGCGCTTTCGACCAATGTCCTGCACTACCAGGCTCTCCGGCTGGCAGCCGCGATGGCACGGCAGCATGGGAAGTCCGCTGCCGCGGCGCGCTATGCGCTCCAGGCGCAGTCCCTGAAACAGGCGATCGACACCCGCTTCTGGAGCGCTGACCGCGGCCTCTACATGAGCTACATCGGCGGACCCGTCGATCCCGAGCCCTTCGATGCGTATGACCTCCTGGGACTGGACCTGGCGATCACGAGCGGCGTCGCGGACCGTCGTCGCGCGGCGGAGTCACTGGAGCACTATCCGGCCTGGCCTGCGGGAAGCCCGGTGATCTGGCCGGAGCGCCGCGATCAACCGATCTACCACAACCGGGCGATCTGGCCGTTCGTGAGCGAGTACACCCTGCGCGCCGCGCGCCGGGTCGGCGACGCCTCGCTCATCGCGCTCGAAATACGCTCGCTGATGCGCGGCGCGGCGCTCAATGCATCCAACATGGAGAATTATTCGCTTCTGTCGCAGTCGACGCACGTGCCCGGCAAGCTCGGCGGTCCGGTCGTCGATTCCCCGCGCCAGCTCTGGTCCGTTGCCGGATACCTCGACATGGTGCTGCGCGGCGTATTCGGCCTCGAGGACGACGGCCGCATTGCGCCGCGGCTTCCCGCATCGTTGGTGTCGATGCTGTTCGGCACCGGGCCCCGGATCAGTCTGTATCTCGACGGGCGCACCATAATCCTGGATCGCCCCGCCGGTGCAGCCGGTCCTCTGTTGGTCGCGGGAGCCCAACAGCAGCTGGGCGACACGACCGAGGTGCAGCTCGTGCCTGCCGCAGCCGGAGCCGGGCCGCCGCGCATGGGCGCGCCGATGTATGCGGCCGCGACGCCGGCCCTGCACGGTCTGTCCGCGGCCTCCCGAGCCGGACCGAAGGCGCGGATAGACGGCCCGTGGCCGAGACACTGGACGGCATCGCACGGCGGCGAGTACCTTGCCTGGCTGGATTACTCGAACCGGCATGGCCCGATCAACACCGGCATCACCGCGGCGGTCAGGCGGCTCCAGATTCGCTGCGCCGGCGATCGGCCCCGGGTCTTACCGATAGTGATGCCGCAGAGCGAAGGCTGGCAGGGATCCACGACGATCCGTTTCAAGACCGACGCCGGTGCGCCCTGCACCTTTTCACTGCTGCAGGGCTTCAACATGAGTGACCTTGCGCAGTTTGCCCACTACACGGCCTCGCTGGCCGCCACGCCGCCCGCGTCGCGCGCCGCACCGCCCCCGGCACCGCCGGCCGAGACAACGCAGGCAGCAGGTGCCAGGCGGCGGCCGTCGGCGCCGCGCCCGCGGCCGAATGGCGGCATCACCGGCCCGCTCAACAGCGCGCGGATCGGTGCGCTGCGCATCGCACCCATTGCGGTGGAACGGAATCCGCCGTGATCCGCCATCGCGACCCAGAGCGCGCCGGGAGCTCGCAGTGACCCCGAAGCCCGAGCTGTCCTTCCGACAGGTCTGGAACATGTGCGTCGGCTTCCTCGGCATTCAATTCGCCTTCTCGCTGCAGAACGCCGACGTCAGCCGCATTTTCCAGACGCTCGGCGCCAACCTGAGGGAGATCCCCATCCTCTGGGTCGCAGCTCCGCTCTCTGGACTGCTCGTGCAGCCGATCATCGGCTATGCCTCCGATCACACGTGGACCCGGCTTGGACGGCGGCGGCCCTACTTCCTCGGCGGCGCGTTGCTCACGACACTCGCGCTGGTATGGATGCCCTATTCATCGGCGCTGTGGGTGGCAGCCGTCATGCTTTGGCTCATGGATGCGTCCATCAACGTCTCCATGGAGCCCTTCCGGGCATTCGTCGGCGACCAATTGCCCGAAGGTCAGCGGCCGCTCGGGTTTGCGCTGCAGAGCTTCTTCATCGGCGTCGGTGCCGTGCTCGCCTCGATTCTGCCGTGGGCGTTGGCCAAGCTCGGTGTCGCCAACGTGGCGCCGGCGGGTCGCATTCCTGCAACCGTGCGCATCGCGTTCGAAGTTGGAGCAGCGGTTCTGTTCTGCGCGGTGCTATGGACGGTCGTCACGACTCGTGAATACGCGCCTGAGCGTCTGCTGAGCTTTGCGCGGCGAACCCTGGCCCTCCCGCTCACGGACGTCTCCAAGGCATGGCGGCTCGGTCTCCTCATGCTTGGGGTGGGGGTGCTCGGGATCACCGCAATCCGCTACTTCGCACTGGCGGCCGAGCTGTATCTTCTGGCGGGCGGCCTGATCGTGTTCGGGACGCTGTTCGCATGGCTGAGCATTACGGGGAGCCGTGGCATGGTGCGCCAGGTGATGGGCGACCTCTATGGCATGCCCGGGCCCATGCGCCGCCTGGCCTGGGTGCAGTTCTTCTCCTGGTTCGCGCTCTTCGCGATGTGGATCTACACCACACCGACGGTGACCTCGGTGCAGTTCGGCAGCGCCGATCCGCGCACTCTCGCCTACAACATCGGGGCCAACTGGGTGGGCGTGCTCTTTGCCGCCGGCAATTGCTTTCTCATCGCCGGTGCGGTGGTCATTCCCTTGATGGTCCGGCTGCTGGGCCTGCGCTGGAGTCACCTCGTCAACCTGGCGGCCGGCGGGCTGGGCCTCGCCTCCTTCGCCTGGGTCCGCAGCCCCGACTGGCTGCTGCTGTCCATGGCCGGGGTCGGCTTCGCCACGGCATCCATCCAGTCGCTGCCCTATACGCTGCTCTCGGACAACCTGCCGGCGGAGAAGATGGGCGTCTACATGGGCATCTTCAACTTCTTCATCGTCATTCCCCAGATGCTGGCGGCGAGCGTGCTGGGCGGGCTGGTGCATGCGCTCTTCGGCGACCGGCCGGCTTTCGGGCTGGTGCTGGGAGGCGTCAGCATGCTGATCGGTGGTCTCTGCACCTTACGGATTGCGGAGCCGTGCCCGGCGGGTGAGCCGCGGACGGCCGCCGGCACGGCTTAGACGGAGCTCCCTCCCAGGGTCCTGAGCCTGCTGCGGCGGCTTCCGGTATGCTCGCCGGATGCTCATCGAGCGCATCTGGTCGGCCAACCCGTACCGGAATTTCCACTATCTCGTCGCCTGTCCGGAAACCGGTGAGGCGCTGGCAATCGATCCGCTGGAGTGGCGGCTGTGCCTCGATGCGGCCCGGACCAAGGGCTGGCAGATCACTCAGATCCTGAACACGCATGAGCATCGCGACCACACGGGTGGCAATGCTGGCCTCGTTGGCGCCACGCGCGCCAGCGTCATGGCGCACGCTGCGGCCGCGAGCCGTATCGGAGGCGTCGACCGCGGGCTCGGCAAGGGCGATGTCGTGCGCGTCGGGCGCACCGTGGAGCTCGAGTGTCTCGACACCCCAGGTCACACGATGGCGCACATCTGCCTGCTCGCCAGGGGCGACCAGCCGGCGCTCTTCTGCGGCGATACGCTCTTCAACGCGGGCGCGGGCAACTGCCACAACGGCGGCCACCCGCAGCAGCTCTACGAGACCTTCGTGACTCAGCTTGCGCGCCTGCCGGAGGAGACACGGGTTTTCGCGGGACACGAGTACCTGACGCGCAATCTGGAGTTCACGCTCGACCGGGAGCCTGACAACGCCGAGGCTCGATCCCTGCTGGAGCACGCGCGAAAAGAAGCTCCGGCTTCGATGACCGTCACGACCCTCGGCGAGGAGAAGCGGATCAACACATTCTTCCGTCTGCAGAACCCGACAGTCATCGCACGGCTGCGTGAGGCATTCCCTGAGGTCGGCGAGCGGCCCGACGCGCGCACCGTGTTCCTGAAGCTACGTGAGCTGAGGAACAAGTGGTAACGAACGCGTCCCAACGCGTCCTCTACGTCGACGACGAGCCGACGCTGGTCTTTCTGATCACGCGCGCACTCGAGAAGCTCGGCATCGCATCCGAAGGCTTCGCCAGCGCAGATGAGGCGCTTGCGGCGTTCGGGCGCGAGCCGCAGGCCTTCACGCTCGTACTGACGGACCTCTCCATGCCCGGAAGCATGAGCGGCCTGGAGTTGGCACAGGCGGTGCTCGCCATCCGTCCGGATGCCGCCGTAGTCATCGCGAGCGGCTGCATCGATGCTGACGAAGCGCGGCGCGCCGCCGCCGTCGGGGTACGCACAGTGATCCAGAAGCCGGCCAAGGTGGCCGAGATGGCCCAGCTGGTGAGCGGGCTGCTGCGGGAATTGGTTTGAGCGCGATCTGATGGTCTACTCGGCCTTTTACCGCCGCAGTTTTCTCGTCGCGACCGCCGCGATTCTGGCGTATCTGCTGCTCGCGGTCCTGGAGCCGCTCAAGGGCGCGCTCGGGTGGGCGGTGGTGCTCGCGTTCCTGCTGCATCCGCTGCACGAGCGCCTCTCGCGACGCCTCAAGGGCCGGAGCATGCTCTCCGCGGGCATCATCACCGGCCTCACTCCGTTCCTCGTGCTCGCGCCGCTTTCGATGCTCGGCGTCGTGTTTGCCGGCCAGGTCGCCAACCTGATCGGCTATTTGCGCGGACAGAGCTTCGCCTACCCGCAGCTGGCCGCGAAACTCGGGAGCTATCCGCTGCTCGGCAGCCTGCTGCGCTGGTCGAGCGCGAACTTCCCCGTGAGCGCGGCTCAGATCCAGGGATGGATCACGGGCTCGATGCAGACCGTGTTGAAGTCCGCCGCACACGCCGGCGGCAGTCTCGCCCTCGGCGTCTTCGGCACCGTGGTCGGCTTCTTCATGATGCTCTTCCTGCTCTTCTTCCTGCTACGGGACGGGCGCACGATCCTCGATCACCTGACGCGGCTGATTCCGCTCGAGGCGGTGCGCCGCGAACGGCTGCTCGATTACCTGGCGCGGGTGACGCGTGCGGTGGTTTTCGGCTCGGCCGCAACCGCGCTCATCCAGGGCATTTTCGTCGGGGCAGGGTTTGCGCTCGCGGGACTGCCGTCGCCGGTCGTCTTCGGCGTCCTGGCGACGATCGCGGCGCTCCTGCCCGCCGGAGCGATCGTGGTGCTGGTGCCGGCGGTGGTTTATCTGGCGGTCGGCGGCCACTGGGTCGGCGCGGTCTTCCTGGCCTTCTGGAGCGGCCTGCTCGTGGTGGTGGAGAACGTCGCGCGGCCGCTGCTCACGGCGCATCGCGCGCACGTCTCGACCTTGGCGGTGTTCGTAGGAGCAGTGGGCGGCGTTTCGGCCTTCGGCGTCCTCGGGCTGATCATCGGACCCGTGTTGCTCAGCTTCGTGGTCGCGCTGGTCAGGTTCACGACAGAGGTACTGGGCGCCGGCATACCGTAAAATGCGCCCCTCATGTACCTCGATGCCATCCTCAACCCCCTGAACGAGGCGCAGCGGGCGGCCGTGTCCGCACCGCTCGTCCCCGTGCTGGTGCTGGCGGGCGCCGGCAGCGGCAAGACCCGCGTGCTCACCCACCGCATCGCCTGGCTCATCCAGGTAGAGCATGCCTCGCCCTACTCGATCCTGGCGGTCACGTTCACCAACAAAGCGGCCGGCGAGATGCGCGGCCGGGTCGAGCAGATCCTCGGCGCACCGCCCGGGGTGCTCTGGATCGGGACCTTCCACGGCATTGCGCACCGGCTGCTGCGGCTGCACTGGCGCGAGGCGGGGCTCACGCAGGGCTTTCAGATTCTCGATTCGGACGACCAGCAGCGCCTGGTGAAGCGGATCATCAAGGCCAACGACCTCGACGAGTCCCGGTGGGAACCGCGCGAGGTGCAGTGGTTCATCAACTCGAACAAGGACGAAGGCCGCCGGCCGAAGGACCTGAAGGGCGGCAACGATCCCACCCGGTCACAGATGATCCGCCTCTACACCCTTTACGAGGAGGCCTGCGCGCGTGCCGGTGTGGTCGACTTCGCGGAGCTGCTGCTGCGGGCTTATGAGCTCTGGCGGGATCGTCCGGAGCTCCTCGCCCACTACCGCCAGCGCTTCCGGCACGTGCTGGTCGACGAGTTCCAGGACACCAACTCCATCCAGTACGCGTGGCTGCGCCTCATCGCGGGCCCCGAGGGCCATCCCTTCGTGGTGGGGGATGACGATCAGTCGATCTACCGCTGGCGCGGGGCGCGTGTCGAGAATCTGCAGCAGTTCCGCCGCGATTACGCGCGCGCGAAGCTGTATCGCCTGGAGCAGAACTATCGCTCCACCGCCGCGATCCTCTCTGCCGCCAATGCGCTCATCGCACACAACTCCGGCCGCCTCGGCAAGACGCTGTGGACCAACGGGGAGCCCGGCCTGCCCATCCAGCTCTATGCCGCCTTCAACGAGCGCGATGAGGCGGAGTTCGTCGCCCGGCGTATCGCCGACTATGTCGGCGCCGGCTATCAGCGCAGCGACGTCGCGGTCCTCTATAGATCCAACGCGCAGTCACGCGCGTTCGAGGAAGCCTTCATCGCCGCACGTATTCCGTACAAGGTCTATGGCGGACTGAAATTCTTCGAGCGCGCGGAAATCAAGGACGCGCTCGCGTATCTGCGGCTGCTGGTGAATCGGGACGATGACGCCGCCTACGAACGGGTCGTCAACGTTCCGGCGCGCGGCATCGGCGAGCGGACGGTCGAGCTCCTGCGCGAGGAGGCAAAGAGTGCCGGCACCTCGCTGTGGCAGACTGCGATCGCGCGCAGCGATGCACAGCAGGGCGGCAGAAGCGCGAACGCGCTGCGCGGCTTCCAGGAGCTGATCGATCGCATGGCGCAGGAGGCGGCGGGCCTCGCGTTGCACGACCAGATCGACTACCTGTTGAAGGAAAGCGGGCTCACCGAGCATCACGGCCGGGAGAAGAGCCAGGACGCGGGACGCGGCGAGGTCGCCCGCAACGAGGCCCGGCTCGAGAACCTCGCAGAGCTGGTGAGCGCCGCCCGCAGCTTCACCGCCGAAAGCACCGACCTCGAGCTGCCACCGTTGCAGGCCTTCCTGGCCCACGCCGCGCTCGAGTCCGGCGAGAGACAGTCGGAGGCGGGCGAGGACAGCGTGCAGATGATGACGCTGCACACCGCAAAGGGCCTCGAATTCAAGTTCGTCTTTCTTTGCGGCATGGAGGAAGGACTCTTCCCGCACCAACGCTGCATGACCGATCTCGAGGCGCTGGAGGAGGAGCGCCGGCTGTGCTACGTCGGCATGACGCGCGCGATGAAGCATCTATACCTCTCCTACGCGGAGCAGCGCCGGGTGCACGGCATGGACACTCATTCCGCACCCTCGCGCTTCATCAAGGAGGTGCCGCAGGACATCGTCGCGGAGGTGAGGCCGCGCTTGCAGGTCAGCCGTGCCATGACGGCGGCCCGGGCGCGGCGTGAGCAGCCGCCGCCTCCCCCCATCAGGTTCCGGACCGAGGAGCCGCCGCCGCCCGGGATGCGCCTCGGCGCGCGGGTGCGGCACGGCAAGTTCGGCGAGGGCGTCGTGTTGAATGTCGAAGGGAGCGGCCCGCACGCGCGGGTACAGGTAAACTTCGAGCAGCAGGGCACCAAGTGGCTGATGATGCAATATGCCAACCTCGTACCGGTTTGAGCGCTGAGCGCCGGGAATGAAGATCCTCATTCTCGGCGCCGGACAGGTTGGCCGCACCGTCGCCCGGCACCTCTCGCGAGAGGAAGCAAACGAAGTCACCGTCGTCGATGTCAACGAGGATGTGCTGCGCGATCTGCAGGACCGCCTCGATATCCATACCGTCGTCGGCAATGCGGCTTACCCGCCGGTCCTCGAGGCGGCAGGCGCGGCCGAGGCGGAGATCGTCGTCGCACTGACCAACAGCGACGAAGTCAACATGATGGCGTGCGAGGTGGCCTTCACCCTGTTCCGCACGCCCACCAAGATCGCGCGAATCCGCTCGGCGGAGTACACCCAGCGGCCGGAGCTCTTCAGCGAGCAGGCCATTCCGGTCGATGTCTTCATCAGCCCGGAGCAGCTCGTCACCGAATACATCGAGCGGCTGATCCGCCACCCCGGAGCGCTGCAGGTCCTGGATTTCGCCGCCGGCAAGGTCCGCCTGGTGGGGGTCCGTGCCATCAGCGGCGGGCTCCTGGTGGGTCATTGCCTCAGGGAGCTGCCGGAGCATCTGGCCCGCATGGAAGCGCGCGTGGTTGCCATCTACCGCCGCGGCCGCAGCATACCGCCGGAAGGCGCGACGGTCATCGAGGAAGGCGATGAGGTGTTCTTCCTCGCGGCGAGCGATGACATCCGCCGGGTGATCGGCGAGCTGCGCAAGGAGGACACACGGATACGCCGTGTGATCATTGCGGGCGGCGGTAACATAGGCTTTCGCCTCGCGCGCTCGCTCGAGAAGACGAGCCAGGTGAAGCTCATCGAGCGCGATGTGCGGCGCGCGCGGTGGGTGTCGGAGCAGCTCGAGAATACGATCGTGCTCGCGGGCGACGCCGCGGACGAGGAATTGCTGATCGAGGAGAACATCGACAGCACCGACGTCTTCTGCGCTCTCACCAACTCGGAGGAGGCCAACATCCTGTCGGCGATGCTGGCCAAGCGCCTCGGCGCGCACAAGGTCATGGCGCTGATCAACAAGCCGTCCTACGCCGATCTCATCGAGGCCGGCAGCATCGATGTGGCCATCTCGCCGCAGAGCATCACCATAGGCTCGCTGCTCGCGCACGTACGCCGCGGGGAGGTCGTGCGCGTGCACTCCCTGCGCCGCGGAGCCGCCGAGGCCCTCGAGGCGATCGCGCAGGGCGACGAGTACAGCTCGCGGGTCGTCGGCAAGACGGTATGCGACATCCCGCTGCCGGAAGGCTCGTCCATCGGCGCGGTGGTGCGCGGTGAGCAGGTGATCATGGCGCATCACGACACGGTCGTGCAGTCGGGCGACCACGTGATCCTGTTCCTTTCCGACCGCCGCCACATCGAAGCGGTCGAGCGCCTTTTCATACGCGCGATGCGCCCGTGAAGCGTCCGGCATAGCGGGTCATCGGAGATCTCGTTGCTCGGCATCGCCCATCTCCTCGGGATCATTCTGGCCGCCTTCGGGCTCGCCTACATTCTGCCGGTAGGCTGCTCGCTCGCGGTCGGCGACGGGCTGTGGCCGCGCTTCCTGCTCGCGGCCGGAATCACGGTCGCGGTCGGCGTGCTGCTCGCAGCGGCCACGCTCCGCCACCGCCGGGAGCTCAAGCCGCGCGACGGCTTCCTGCTGGTGACGCTGGGCTGGATCCTTCTTGCCGGCTCGGCTGCACTCCCGCTCCTCTTCTCGCTGCCGGGGCTGACCTTCACCCGCGCTTACTTCGAGACGATGTCGGGCCTCACCACCACCGGCTCGACGGTGCTCGACGGGCTCGATTCGCTCGCGCCCTCGATCCTCTTCTGGCGTCATTCGCTCATGTGGCTGGGAGGTCTCGCGGTCATCGTGGTGGCGGTCGGAGTGATGCCGCTCCTCGGGGTGGGCGGCATGCAGCTCTCCAAGGCCGAGGCGCCGGGTCCGGTCAAGGACGAGAAGCTGGCGCTGCGCATCACGGAGACGGCGCGATCGCTGTGGCTGGTCTACGCCCTGCTGACGCTCGGCGGCCTTCTGGCCCTGCGGCTCTGCGGCATGACGTGGCTCGATGCGATCTGCCATGCTTTCTCCGCCGTTGCGCTCGGCGGCTTCTCGACTCACGACGCCAGCATCGGGTATTTCCACTCGCCGGCGATCGAGCTCGTGCTGATCGTCATGATGCTGATCTCGTCGCTCAACTTCGCGCGGCACTTCGCGGCCCTGCGGCGCTTGTCGCTGAAACCCTATCGCCACGATCCTGAGCTCAAGGCGGCCGCCTTCCTCGTCGGCGGCAGTGTCCTGTTCGTCGCGGGACTTCTGACGTGGCAGGGCGCCTATCCCACCTTCGGCACCTCGCTGCGCTACGCGCTCTTCAACGTGGTGTCAGTGGCGACCACCACCGGCTGGCAGACGGTGGGCGCTACAGGCTTCACCACGTGGCCGGTATTTGCGCCCATCTGGATGCTCTTTCTCTCCGGCATCGTCTGCAACACGGGATCGCCCGGCAGCGGCGTCAAGATGTTCCGCACGCTGGTGCTGGCACGCCAGGCCGGGCGGGAGCTCAAGCTCCTGGTGCATCCCAGCGCGATGGCGCCGGTGCGCGTCGGCGGCAGGCCCGTACCGGAGCGTGCGGCGGACGCAGTGCTGGCATTCATCTTCCTGTATTTCATGACGGTGTCGATCCTGACTTTCGCGATGCTGCTCACGGGAATGAGCTTCGATTGGGCCTTCCGTCTCGTCGTCGCCTCCATAAACAACACCGCCTTCGGCCTTCCCGGCCAGACCGCATGGAACCTGCATTCCCTGACGACGGCGCAAACCTGGATCTGCACGGCGGCGATGCTGCTCGGGCGCCTCGAGATCTTCAGCGTGATCGTGTTGTTTACGAGGACGTACTGGCGGAAGTAACTCCTCAACTATGGATGTAGCTTTCCAGCTGCTCGATCGTCTGCTGCTGCTCCTCGATGACGATCTTCACGAGGTCACCGATCGAGATCATGCCGATTACGCCGCCGCTTTCCATCACCGGGAGATGTCGGATGCGGCGCTCGGTCATGAGGCGCATGCAGTCCTGCACGGAGGTCTCGAGCGAGACCGTAACGACCGGTGACGACATGATCTGCCATACCGGTGTCTCGGCGGAGGAGCGGCCGAGGAGGACGACTTTGCGGGCATAGTCGCGTTCCGACACGATGCCGGCGAGCTCCGCGCCCCGCATCACGAGGAGCGCGCCGACGTGGCGGTCGGCCATCATCCGGATCGCCTCGAGCACGGGGTCTTCGGGCTCGATGCTGAAGAGCGCCCGGCCCTTGCGGTCGAGCAGGTGACGCACGGTGGTCATGGTCTACCTCCGACATTGCGGCGCACGCGCCGAATACGGTTGGAGACAGCCTAGCGCTTGGCGGGGGCGACTTCCACTGTCAGGGTAACGCTCGCGCTGACATCCAGCATGCCCTGCTCGATAGAGGTCGCTGGGGCCCGCGCCAGCGCCATCTTCACGGCCGGGGAGTACATGGGCACGGGTCTGGGTCCGGCCCCTTGCTCCTCGACGGACAGGACGCGGACGATCCTCAGTCCCAATGCTCCGGCCAGCGCGTCGGCATCCTGTCTCGCTTTGATGGCAGCTTCCTTCAGCGCCTCGCTGCGGGGAGCCTGTTCGTTACGCAACGCGAAGCGGATGCCCTGGACATTGTTGGACCCGGCGCGCGTTGCCGCATCGATGACGTTGCCGACCTTGTGCAGGTCATCCAGCCGGGCTTGAATCACGTTGCTCACGCTATAGCCGACGACCGTCGGCGTACCGCCGTTTCGCGGGTAACTGTAGTTCGGGCCGATGGAGTATTCCGTGGTGGTGAGCTGCGCGGCGGCGCCTGCCGCCTGCTTCACAGCCGCAATCACTGCCGAGAGACTGGTGGCATTCTCCGATGCGGCGTCCTCCGCCTTCCGTGCCTGGGTCGTCACGCCGATGTCGATGTAGACTCGGTCCGGAGATTCCGACACCTGCGCCTGGCCCGTGACCTGGATGGTGGCAGGCGGCGGGACTGGCGGGGTGCCCGCAGAGGGCCCGGCAAGCACTGCGGATGAAGCGGCAGTCAGCGCGATGGCGACGAGCAGTCTCATAAACTCATTCTACACGCTGGAATCGTGAAGGTTGGACGCAAAGTAGCCCTTCCGGGTTCCCTCCGGGCGGCGCTCGAGGTCGTCATCGGCGACCCAGTATCCCACGTGCGCATCGTCGAGTATTCCCTGTATGCGCGGCTACACCGCCGCGCGGTCGCCACCACCCGTCGCCGGCGCATCTATCTGCGCGGGTCTGCCCAGGACTTCTTCGACGATCCCTGGCTCATGTTGCATGAGTACTTTCACGTGCTGAAGCAATGGGAGCCCGGTGATCTGACTATCGCGAGGTACTGCCTGGAATGGTTCCGGAAGGGCTACTGGCAGAACCGCTTCGAGGTCGAGGCGCGCGCGTTCGCCGACAAGTATTGCCATGCGCTGCGCGCAGGCTTGAAAGAAGCTCACTAGCCGAGCAATTTTTCCCGCCGATAGAGGCGCCCTGCGGCGAAGATCAGCAGCGCTCCCAGCGCCAGCGTCGAGCACACCGAAAGCCCGATATACGCAGCCGGCAGCGGCTGCATTCGCATGAGGCTTTGGATGATGAAGTGTTGACCCAGGGAGGGAACTGCCATGAGCGCTGCCCGGGGCTGCAGCCCCAGAACCGCCGCGAAGACGAGCGGCAGCGTCGGAACGATGAGAACCAACCCGACGTATGTCTGGGCCTCACGGTAAGTGCGGGTGAAGGCAGCCACCAGCGTCATCAGCGCTGCACCGAGCGGTACGAACGGCAGGCAGGCCAGCACCATGCCCACCGCGACCCACGGTCCGAAGTCGACAGTCATGCCGAACCGCTCCAGCCCGACGAACCGCAGGGCTATCGAGAAGGCCGTCACCGTCAAAGCCAGCGAGAGCGTCATGTAGGCGCACGCGGCCATGACTTTCCCATAGATCAGGTATTCGCGGCGCACCGGCATCGTGAGCAGCGGCTCCAGCGAGCCGCGCTCCCGCTCGCCGGCGGTGGTGTCGATCGCCAGATACACGCCGCCCATCAGAGTCGTAAGCAGCACCAGATAGCTCACCATGCCCAGCGTGAGTGCCGAACGGGCGGCGGGCGTCGAGATGTCGACGGGATGCAGGACGATGGGCTCGGTCAGCAACGGGTCCAACCCGCGAGCGACCAGGCGCAGGCGCGCGATCGTCGCACCGTATTGGTTTACGAGGCCGGCGATCCGTTCGACACTGCGTGCGCTGTCGGTGTCGGACTCGTCGGCAAAGAGCAGCAACGGAGAGGGCTGGCCGGCTGCCAGCCGCGGTCCGAAGTCGTCGGGCACGAGCAGGACTTCCTCACCGCGATGAGCTGCCACCTCGCGCCGGGCCGCTCCCTGGTTTTCCGCCACGGTTTTGATCCTGACATTGTATTGGCGCAGATACGCCAGCAGGTCCGGTGCGCGCTCCGCGTGCGATACCGTCAGATGCAGCGGGCGATCGCCCTGCGCCCCGGCGTTGCGAAGGCTCAGCGACAGCAGGCTGGCGATCAGGAGGGGCCCCAAGAGCGGCCCGAAGATCAAAGCGGACATCAGCGTGCGCCGCTCGCGCAGATTCTCACGGACCTCCTTGGCGAAGACTCGCCAGATCGCCATCATTGGCCGGCTCCCTCAGTCTCCAGGGCAGCTCCGGCCGCGCCCACCAGACGGACGAACGCCTCTTCCAGCGACTCCGTGCCTGCGCGCTCGCGCAGCTCCGCGGGTGTGCCCTGGGCGGCCACGCGGCCGTGGGCGATGACGACTACCTCATCGCACAGCGCCGCGATTTCCTGCATCACGTGACTGGAGAAGAGGATGCAATGGCCCTGGGTGCGGAGCTGCTGCAACATTCCGCGCAGCGTTCGCACCGCCATGACGTCGAGGCCGTTCGTCGGCTCGTCCAGCAGGATGTTCCGCGGTCGATGAATGAGTGCGCGGGCGAGGGCGGTCTTGATCCGCTGTCCTTGTGAGAAACCCTTCGCCGGCCGATCCGCGAACTCCTCCATCTCGAGCTGTCGAATCAGCTCTGCCGCGCGGCTGCGCCGCTCGGCAGACGGAAGTCCATGCAGTGCGCCGAAGTAGATTACATTCTCGCGTGCGGTCAGATTGGGGTACAGGCCCGCCCCGTGCGGAAGGACGCCCATGAGGCGGCGGGCGGCGAGAGGGTCAGCAACGACACTGACGCCATCGATCCGGGCATCACCGGCATCCGGCTGCAGCACTGTATAAAGGATGCGTAGCGTGGTGGATTTTCCGGCGCCATTCGGCCCGAGGAGTCCGGTGATGCGGCCATCGAGCGCGCGCAGGCTCACGCCGCTCACCGCCGCGACCGTCCCGAATCGCTTGCTCAGGCCCTCGGCGTCGATCAAGGTGTCGGCCCGTTCCGCGTCAGGAAGAAGGGCATGGGCGACAGGTGGCGAGTGCAAGCCGTATCGAGACCCGTAACGGATGCGCGGTCCACGAACTGCGCCATGACACCCGCCATGCAAGGATCGGTCAGCTGGCCGTGACCGAACCCCGAAACCACCACACTGAGGCCGTGGGTGAAGCCGAGGACGGCCTCGGCGGCGTAGCGCGGCGGAGTGATCGGGTCGTTGCCGCCGGAGAGGAGCAGCGCCGGAACGTTGGAATGCAGCGGCTGGTGAAAGTCCGCATCCATCGGACCCCGTGGCCAGATTTTGCAGATCGCCTGCAGTCCGTCGAGTTGCGATGTGCCGAGAAAAGTCCGGGCGAGCTCGGCGCGCTGCTCTGCATCGACGTGATAGAAGGGAACATCCTCGGAGCAGACCACCGTGTCGTTCATGCCTTCTGCGATCGCGTCCCCGTAGACACGATCGATGAGAAGAAACTGTCCCGCCAGCGGCGCGAAGTTGCCGGCTGCGCCGGCCTCGTGCAGGTCCAGCGGCAGGAGGGCGGCGAGCTCCGGCGTGTAGCTCGCGAGGCGCAGCACCATTGCAAGATGGTAGTCCGTGAACTGGAGGCGATAGGGCTCGCCGCTCGTCGGGTCGGTCAGATCGACCCACACGGGGTGGCCGGCAAGCTGGTCGCGCAGCTGACGATAGGTTGCCGCCGGATCGCCGAAGCGCGCATGACAGCCAGCCTGCTGCGCACAGCGGGAAAAGATGTTCGTCAGTGCGGCCTGCGCATCGAGCGCGCTCGTGGCCCCGAGCGCCAGTTGGGGCGGCACCACGCCATCGAGAATGACGCTGCGGACTCCGTCGGGGAAGCGGCGCAGATACTGCTGTGCGACGATCGTGCCGTACGACGATCCGTAGAGGTCGATGAGGTCATAGCCCAAGGCCGCGCGCACGTCGTCGAGGTCCCGCACGGCGAGGCTCGTGGTGTAGAACCGTACGTCGGCATGCGCGCCCAACATCCTCAGGCAGCGCTCGGTCTTGGCAACGATCTCGGCGGTCGTGCTCTCGTAGAGGTCCTCCTCACTGGACTCGCAGTCCAGGGCGTTGGAGCCGCCGGTGCCACGCTGGTCGACGAGGACGATGTCGCGGTCACGATGGATGCGCTCGAATACCGGCGCGACGCTCGTGTAGAAGGAGGTCGCGGCCATGCCCGGTCCGCCGGCGAGAACGAACAGCGGATCCGGGCGCTTGCGCGTGCTGATCGCGGGCACCACCGCAATCCGCAACCCGATCTGCCGTCCGTGCGGTGCGGCCGGATTCTCCGGTACGGAAAGGCGGCCGCACTCGGCCTGGATGAGCGTCAGGTCGAGCGCCTGATGCAACTGGCATGGCGAGAGGGATACCCGGCCGGCCTGGGCCGCCTGGCACGACCTGGGCCCCACCAGGGCTGCGGCCGGCAGGGCGGCGGCGAGACAGAGAAACAGTAGTGTGGTGCGCAGGCTCACTTCGGATACAGGATAAGGCATCGTCGAAGGTGTCCACCTTGCCTTTGTTCACGCGCCACTCGCCTCTACAATATTACGCATGCGTTTTGCCCAATCATTCGACGTGATCGTCATCGGCGGCGGCCACGCCGGTACGGAAGCCGCGCTGGCGGCCGCGCGCATGGGCGCATCCACGTTGCTTCTGACCCAGAGCATCGAGACATTGGGCCAGATGAGCTGCAATCCCGCGGTAGGCGGGATCGGCAAGGGCCACCTCGTGCGGGAGATCGACGCGCTGGGCGGTGCGATGGCGCGCGCGACGGATCGCGCGGGCATTCAGTTTCGGACGTTAAACGGCAGCAAGGGACCCGCGGTGCGGGCCACCCGTGCGCAGGCGGACCGCCAGCTCTACAAGAAGGCCATCCGCTCGCTGCTCGAGAGCGAGCCGGGTCTGTCGATCTTCCAGCAGGAGGCGGCCGATCTTCTGGTCACAGGGGAGACCGTCAAGGGTGTAGTGACCGTGACCGGCATTGCGTTCGAGGCGCCGGCAGTCGTCCTCACCGTGGGCACCTTCCTCGGCGGCCGTATCCATGTAGGCCTCGACAACTACCAGGGCGGCCGGGCGGGCGACCCGCCATCGAACCGGCTCGCCAGCCGGCTTCGCGAGCTGCCGCTGCGGGTCGGCCGGCTCAAGACCGGGACTCCGCCGCGCCTGGACGGCCGGACGCTCGACTTCTCGGCCATGACACGGCAGGCGAGCGATCATCCGCTGCCGGTCTTTTCGTTTCTCGGGCGAGCTGAAGAGCATCCACAGCAGATAGATTGTTTCATTACACATACGACGGAGCGGACCCATGAGGTCATCCGCGGGGCCATCGACCGTTCGCCGATGTTCACCGGTGTCATCGAGGGCGTGGGGCCGCGGTACTGCCCTTCGGTAGAGGACAAGGTATTTCGGTTCGCCGACAAGGCGTCGCATCAGATCTTCGTGGAGCCCGAGGGACTCGACACGCATGAGATCTACCCCAATGGCATTTCCACCAGCCTGCCGTTCGACGTTCAGTATGAGCTCGTGCGCAGCATCCCCGGGTTCGAGCGTGCCCATCTGACACGGCCGGGGTATGCGATCGAATACGACTACTTCGATCCCCGGGATCTGCGCCCTTCGCTCGAGACGCGCGTGCTCCACGGTCTCTTCTTCGCGGGGCAGATCAACGGTACGACGGGTTACGAGGAGGCCGCTGCGCAGGGCATCGCCGCCGGCATCAACGCGGCGCTCGCCTGCCGGCAGCGCGAGGCATGGGTGCCGAAGCGCAGCGAGGCTTACCTTGGCGTGCTGATCGATGACCTGGTTACCCGGGGAACCCGCGAGCCCTACCGCATGTTCACCAGCCGCGCCGAGCATCGCCTGCTGCTGCGCGAGGACAATGCCGATCTGCGCCTCACGCCGCTCGGTCGCGAGCTGGGCCTGGTGGACGACGAGCGCTGGCGGCTTTTCGAGGCGAAGCAGCGTCTGACGGACGAGGAAACTACCCGGCTCCAGAACGCCCGCGTGCACCCCGGGGACATACCCGATGAGTGGGCGCAGCGTGTGCTCTCCGGCCCGCTCAACCGGGATGCGTCGGCGTTCGAGTTGCTCCGCCGCCCGGAAGTCAGCTACGAGGCACTGCTCGACGTTGTAGGAAGTCCGGACTGGCTGAGCGCCCCGCCCGACGACCGCGTCCCCCCGCAGGTTCGCGTACAGGTCGAGGCGCGAGCGAAGTACGCCGGGTACATCGAGCGCCAGCGTGAGGAGATCGAGCGCCAGCGCCGCAACGAGGAGACGAGATTGCCGGAGGACATCGACTACGGCCAGGTGCCGGGACTCTCGCATGAGGTGCGTAGCCGCCTCGCGGAGTATCGGCCGGCGACGGTCGGGCAGGCAGGCCGGGTCCCGGGCGTGACGCCGGCCGCCGTCACGCTGCTGCTGGTCCACCTCAAGAAGCGTAGCCTCGCCGCGGAGCGCCCCCGGGTCGCATGACCACATTCGTCAATCAACTCGCTGCGTCCTGGGCGCGCAGCGATTCACTGGTCTGCGTCGGGCTCGACCCAGAGATCGAGCGCTTCCCGGGGCAGGTCGCCGATCATCCATCGCCAATCTTTCACTTCAACAAGGCCATCATCGACGCCACGGCCGAGCTGGTTTGCGCCTACAAGCCGCAGTTCGCGCACTACGCGGCCTATGAGGCCGAGGATCAGCTCGAGCGCACGATCGATTACATTCATCGTACGTACCCCGGCGTGCCGGTCATTCTCGATTCCAAGCGGGGCGACATCGGCAATACCGCGGAGCGTTATGCAATCGAGGCGTTCGAGCGTTACGGAGCCGATGCCGTCACCGTAAATCCCTATCTGGGCGGTGACTCGCTCGAGCCGTTCCTCAAACGGGAAGACCGCGGCGTCGTGGTGCTCTGCCGCACCTCGAATCCCGGGGCTCGGGACCTGCAGGACCTGGCGCTCGACGGGGGCCGGAGGCTCTACCACATGGTGGCGGAGCTGGCGGCGACGCGCTGGAACACGCGCGGCAACTGTCTGTTGGTGGTCGGCGCCACCTATCCGCACGAGCTGGCCGAGATCCGGCGGATCGTCGGTGAGATGCCGCTTCTGGTGCCCGGTGTCGGCGCGCAGGGGGGCGATGTCGCACAGGTAGTGCGCAACGGGCAGACTGCCGCGGGGACCGGTCTCCTGGTCAGCTCCTCACGGGCGATACTCTATGCCTCGGCGGGGGATGATTTCGCCTCCGCGGCCAGAGCAGCCGCGCTCTCGCTGCGGGATCAGATCAATGCCCATCGCCTCCGGCACGCCTAAGTTACCCGATGCGTAGCGCTGCACGCGCGCTCGTCATCCCTTTGGCGGCGCTTGCGACGCTCTGCGGCTGCTCGCGCACTCCGATCCAGGGCCCGGCGACTGCCGCGAAGCAGGGCGCGGCGATCCTGCTGCGTGGTCTCGGCGCGGAGCCCGATTCCCTCGATCCGCAGAAGGCGCGTGCGGACGAAGCGCAGCGGGTGCTGCGGGATGTCTGCGAGGGGCTCACCACACTCGACAAGTCGGGTGGAGTCGCGCCCGGTATCGCCGAGAGCTGGCAGGTCAGTCCGGACGGCAAGACCTACACCTTTTCTTTGCGGCACGACGCCAGGTGGTCGGGCGGCCAGCCCGTGGTGGGTGCTGACTTCGTGGCCGGCCTGCGCCGCCTGGTCGACCCTGAGACCGGCTCGCAGTACGCGGAAGTCGTCGGCGTCATCGTCAACGCCAGGGACATCATTGCCGGCCACAAGCCTCCGGAGAGCCTCGGCGTTTCCGCTCCGGATGCTTACACGGTCATCATACAGCTGCGAGACCCGGCGCCTTACCTGCCCGCGCTGCTCTCCCACCCCAGTACCTGCCCCGTGAACCCTGTTGCGCTGGTCAACGATCGCGATGCCTACGCCCGTCCGGGCAACTTGCCGTCCGACGGTGCTTTCGTCCTGTCGCAGTGGGTTCACGGCTCCTATATCTACCTCACCCGGAACCGCTACTACTGGAACAACGTCGCCACCCATCTGGACGCGGTGAAGTATCTGATCACGACCGACGAGAACGCGGAGCTCACGCTCTACCGCGCGGACCAGCTCGACGTCACCGACGTTATCCCCCGCAGCCAGTACGGCTGGATCCGCTCTCATCTCGGGGATCAGCTCCACATTGCGCCGGAGCTGGGCGTCTACTTCTATGGCTTCAATTTGCAGCGCGCACCGTTCGCGGGGGACGTGAAAGTGCGGCGCGCGCTCGCCATGGTGATCGACCGTGACAAGCTGGCGCAGCTCGTGCTTCGCTCCGGCGAGTTGCCGGCCTACAGCTGGATACCGCCAGGCGTGACCGATTACGCGGAGCAGTCGCCGGACTACCGCTCGCTGTCCATGGCGCAGCGCATCGCCGAAGCCCGCAAGCTGTACGCCGAGGCCGGCTACTCTGCGGCCAGACCGCTGCGTTTCGAGCTGCGCTACAACACTGAAGAGATACACACCGAGCTTGCCATCGCCATCGCCTCCATGTGGAAGCAGACCCTTGACGTACAGGTGACCTTGAGAGCGGAGGAGTTCCGCTCACTCATGCAGGACATCGATCGCGGCGACGTGCAGATGTTCCGCTCCAGCTGGATCGGCGACTACAACGACGCCTACACTTTCGCGCAGTATTTCAAGAGCGACTTCGGCGTCAACCTCACGCACTATCACAACCCTGCGTACGACCAACTCATCGACCGCGCCGCCGCCGAGGTTGATCCCGCCAAGCGCCGCGCGCTGCTTCAGCAGGCCGAGCAGGTCATGCTGGCCGATCAGCCGGTGATCCCGCTCTATTTCTATGTGAGCAAGCACCTCGTCAAGCCGCGCGTCACGGGCTGGTACAGCGACATCATGAATGTCACGTACAGCAAGGACCTGGGACTGCGAAGCACCGCGCCCTGAGCCGAATGACCCTTGAACCCGATTCGCCCGGGGCCATAGGCACTGTATATGATGCACATTTGGCGTTGGACGGGTATAATGCATCTTATGCAGTGCATTTCAGGCTATCCTGATGGATCTCGCTGAGATCGGCTCGCTTTTTCGGGCCGCTCGTCGCCAGCATCGCCGCACCCAAGCGGACCTGGCGCGGGAACTCGGCATGAGTCGGGCAACACTTTCCGCGTTGGAAAGTGGCCGCTGCGATGAAATCGGCGTACGCAAGCTGACTGCGCTGCTCCAGACCGTTGGACTCGACCTTTTCGTCGCGCCACGACAGGGTCGGCCTACTCTCGACGATCTACGCGCGGCACGTCGACGTGAAAAAGAACGGCCTTAACGTCTTTGCGGGAAATGCCGCCGCGGGCCGTCTGGAACGCAGCGACCGCGAGCCCGACACCCTGCTGTTCACTTATGGGGAGCACTCCCCTCCCGAACAGGCGGTATCACTGACCATGCCGGTGAGGGCCGATCAATACGACGCTTCAGGAGGCCTGCTCCCCGTCTTCGAGATGAACCTTCCCGAGGGCGCACTGCGGGAGCGACTTCGACTCCGCTTCGCCAAGGCTATCCCGGAATTCGACGATCTGGATCTGCTGACCATAGTGGGCGCTTCACAGATAGGCCGGCTGAGGTATTCGCCACAGGCTCGGCTTCGCGAGGATGTTCCCCCGCAAGACCTCGACGAGATTCTCACCTATCGCGGCGCAGCCGACCTGTTCGCGCATCTCCTCGACAAATTCGCGAGCTACTCCGGAATTTCGGGTATCCAGCCCAAAGTGCTCGTCCGCGACGAAAAGGTTCCTGACAAGTTGACCGATCGCGGCGCGACTCACATCGTGAAGACCTATGACGCCGCCGAGTATCCCGAGCTTGCCGCCAACGAGCTCATTTGCACCCGCGGCGCCGCGGCGGCCGGAATTCCCACGGCGAATCTCATGCTCTCCCGGAACAGACGGCTCCTCGTCGCGGAGCGGTTCGACCGCCGCACGCAAGGCGTGTATCTCGGACTGGAGGATTTCTGCGTTCTGGAAGGGATGCGGTCGCATGGGCGCTATGACGGATCGTATGAAGGCATCGCCCGCAGAATGGCCGACTTCGTTTCGCCGGCAGTACTGCCACAGGCACGCGAGCAGTACGCCATGATGGTTGCCTACTCATGCGCCATCGAGAACGGCGATGCACACCTGAAGAACTTCGCTGTGCTCTACGACAGCCCGGAACGGGAAATTCGCCTCGCGCCGGCGTTCGACATTGTGTCCACGACACCCTATCTGCCGAAGGATACTTTGGCACTCACCCTGGGCGGCACGAAAAGCTTTCCTTCGCGAGATTCATTGCTGCGGCTGATGCGCAACATCACCTCGAAGAGCCAGCGTGCTACTGTCGAGCTACTCGATCGTGTCGCTCACGGTGTGAGCGTCGCTATCGCCGATGCACGGCTTTACGGTCAGCGCCACGTCTCGGCACGAAAATTTTCCGATCGTGTCATCGAAGTGATGACCCGCGGTCTCGACCGGTTAGGCTACAAGCCGATCCAGCGTCCTGTGAGTGATTCCCCCCTGACCGGCTGACCCGGATCAGACCCACACGGCTCACTTGCCCGTCAGCCCGTCGAAGGGCTGTCCCGCGAGCGAGACATTGGCACGATCCGCGTACAGGTAGCCGAGCATGTGATCGAAAGAGCGATTTTCCAGCATCACATGCACGATGTGCGCGATGCTTCCCAGTCGGTTCGCCAAGTTGCCTGTCCTCGTCAATGCGGGCGCAGCCCGCGCGTCACATGGAGGTTACGTCTGCGAGATGACGGCCGCATGAACGGCTCGCCACCGGCCGCAGCTCACATTTCGGCCACCGTCGAATGCTCGCCGCTGGGGGCCTCGGACCGGCCCTGGAAAACGATGAGCAGCGGGATCACCGCCAGCGTCGCGATCATCAGGAATTTATAGTCATCGATGTAGGCGATGACCTGCGCCTGTTGCGTGATCAGCGCATCGAGCGCGGCTCGCCCGGAAGCGGTCAGGGGATTCAACGCCTGCGCAACGGCAGGACTGCCGAACTGCCGGTTGACGGATGTCACGTACTGCGCGATTTCCGCGTGGTTGGTTTGCGTCGTGCGCGCCAGGAGCGCACCGACGATCGAGATGCCGATGCTCGAGCCGACGTTGCGCGCGAGGTTGTAGAAGCCGGCGCCTTCGGGCCGCACGCTGGGCGGCAGCGTCGACAGTGATACGACGCTGAGCGGAGTGAAGAGGAATCCCAGCCCCACCCCCTGGACCACGCCCACCCAGATTATCGTCCAGCTCGATACGTCCGGCGTCCACCCGGTCATCAGATAGAAGGACCATGCCGAGAGCCCGAGCCCGAAGCCGAGCAGCAGCCGGATGTCGGTTCGCCCCATCAGCTTGCCGACGATCATCATCGCTCCCATGGTGCCGAGGCCCCGCGGCCCCATGACGAAACCGGCCGTGATGACCGGGTAGTTCATCAGGTCCTGGAGATACGGCGGCTGCAGCGCCAGCGACGCGTAGAAGGTCAGGCCGACGATCGCGACGAAGATGACGCCGGCGGTGAAGTTGCGATCGCGAAAGAGCGCCGGCCGGAGGAACGGGTCCCGCGCTGTGAACGTATGCACCAGGAACACATAGAACGCCGATCCTGCGACGATCGCCTCGCCGACGATCTCCTTCGAGCCCAGCCAGTCGAGCTCCTGGCCCCGGTCGAGCATGACCTGCAGGGCCGCGATCGCGATGCTCAGGCTGATGAAGCCGGTCCAGTCGAGCCGTGCGTCGCTGCGGCGCCGTGCCTCCGGCAGGAAGGCGATCATGCCGATGAAGGTGACCACCCCGATCGGCAGGTTGATGTAGAACACCCATCGCCAGCTGTAGTCCTCGGTCAGCCAGCCACCCAGTACCGGCCCCAGGATGGGCGCCGCCATCACCGCCATACCCCACGCCGCCATCGCCGAGCCTTGCCGCTGCGGCGGATTGATGTTGAGCAGCACGGTCTGAGAGAGCGGCACCAGGGCGGCGCCGAAGAGCCCCTGCAGCCAGCGAAAGAGCACGATCTCGGTGACCGACTCCGCCATGCCGCAAAGCATGGAGGCAACGGTGAAACCGACCACGGATACGATGAAGAGGCGCTTGAGGCCGAGCCGCGCCGTGAGGAATCCGGTGAGGGGAGTGGCGATCGCCGCCGCCACGATGTAGGAGGTCAGCACCCAGTCGATCTGGTCCTGGCTTGCGGCGAGGCTTCCCTGCATGTGGGGCAGAGCCACGTTGGCGATCGTCGTGTCCAGCGACTGCATGAGAGTCGCCAGCATGACGCAGAGCGTGATGCCGCCGCGATTGGGCGTGCTCGGGCTCAGCTCCTCGGCCATCGGGCTACCCGCGTCAGAGGATGGACCAGCCGCGCGAATGGCCGGTGTGAATGCTGATCTCCACGCTCATCCCGGCGCGCAACGGCGGCATGTTCCGGTCGCTCGTATCGACGGCGATCCGCAGCGGAATCCGCTGCACCACCTTCACCCAATTGCCGCTCGTGTTCTCCGCCGGCAGCAGCGAGAACTGTTGCGCGGCCGCCGGACTGATGCTCTCGACGGTTCCGTGCCAAGTCTCCCCGGGATAGGTATCGACCCGCACCGTGACCGCCTGACCGGGACGCACGTAAGTCAACTCGGTCTCCTTGGGATCCGCGTGCACCCACGCGTGCCCGGTGTCCACCAGATAGAACGCGGTGATCGAGGCCGCAAGATACCGGCCCGGCTGGATGGAAGGCACGCTGGTCACGATGCCGTCGAACGGCGCCCGGACGACGGTGTGCGCCAGCTGGCGTGCCGCCTCATTGCGGGCGGCCAGGGCACTCAAGTACTGCGGGTACGCTTCCACCGGCCCTGTCGGATGGCCGTTCAGGTTGGCCGCAATACCCGCAAGCTGCTCATTGAGCGACGCCAGCGCCTCCTGCGCGCTCGAGAGGTTGCGATGCGCCGTGTCGAAGCCGGTCTTCGACTCGATCTGAACCCGGGCGAGGTTGCGCGCGCGGTTGAATTGCACCTGGTTGTAGCCGAGATCGTAGCGCGCCTGCGCGATCCTCGCCTGCATGTCGCGATAGCTCGCCTGGAGAGACAGGAGATTGTCGCGCACGGAGTCGAGCTGCGCGTTGGCGCGGTCCAGCGCGTACCGGTATTGCTTGTCGCGCAGGGTATAGAGGATCTGCCCTTGTGTTACCCGTTGATTCTCCTTGACGTATACCTGCGCCACGACACCCGACACGTCGGTCGAGACACCCACCGTGTTGGCTTCCACGTACGCATCGTCGGTGGAGATGGTTCCGCCGCCGAGAGCGTAGACGATGAAGCCGGCGATCAGGATCAGCGGCAACAGCACGAACAGCACGACCCGCAGCCGCCGGCGCGCGGCGGAAGGCGCCGGGTGCGCTGGCCCCGGAGTGGGAGAGGGCGCGTGCATCACAGGTGCCGGGCGCGGCGCCGTGGCCGTGTCTGCCTCGATTCCGGCAGCCGGCGCGCCGCGCATGGCGGCGGCATGACCCGCACCCGGTGCCACCGAAGCGGCCGCTGTGCTCTGCGCGAGAAGGCTTGCGAAGTGCTCATCGTCGATGACATTCCGACAGACCAACAGGCTGCACGGGATGTGATCGCTGAGGTAAGCCCCGCTCGGCCCCGACCACCAGCGTCCGACTGCGCTCTGGCGGCGGTGCCCGACCACGACCAGATCCGCCTTCACCTGCTCGGCGTAAACGGCGATCTCCCGCGCCGGCTCACCGATGACGAGCTTGCCCGAGGCCTGGAAACCGAGAGCCGCAAGCCGTGCCATGCCTTCCTGCAGTACACGCTCGTATTCGATGCGCTGCTGTGCCACGCCGCCGCCGCCCACTCCCTCGCCAAGCTTGGTGCCCGCCGCCTCTCTGATGACCGACAACACGAAGACCTGCGCGCCATATCGCCGCGCCAACAGCGCCCCCTCGCGCAGCGCCGTGCGGCCCTCGATCGAACCGTCGTAGGCCAGGAGAATTCGCTGGTACACCGCTATGCCTTTCTTGAACGTCGGCGGGCGCCACGGTAACGCTCCGGAGCGTAGGAAACCATCCGCCGGAAGGGGAGCCCCGGGCGGCCAGCAGCGAGTATGCCTGCGTCATTTGCCTATGCAGAAGGTGCCGAAGATCCTGCCCAGCAGATCCTCGCTGGTGAACTCCCCGGTGATCTCGTTCAGTGCCTGCTGCGCGCCGCGCAGCTCCTCGGCGACCAGCTCCCCGGCGCGGCTTTCCCGCAACCGCCGCTCCGCCTCAGCTACCTGCCGCCGGGCACGCTCGAGCGCGTCGAGATGCCGCTGCCGGGCGGACACGGTGCCGGCCTCCAGCGTCTGGTATCCCATGCAGGCCTTCAGGTGCGCGCGCAGCGTGTCCAGCCCTTCGCCGGTGAGAGCAGACAATGCGAGGCGGGGCGGCCCCGAGATGGTGTCGGAGATCGGGATGCCCCTCGCCAGGTCACATTTGTTGAGCACCAACGTCACGGGGACATCGACCGGCAGCCGGCCCTTTTCTTCGCCATAGGCCGTCGCATCGGGATCCTCCGCGGCATCGATGACGAAGAGCACCCGATCTGCGCGCCGCATTTCGGCATGCGCCCGTCGGATCCCCTCTGCTTCGACTACGTCCGCATCTTCACGTAGCCCCGCCGTGTCGAGGATGTGCAGGGGCATGCCATCGATGTCGATGCGTTCACGCACGATGTCGCGGGTGGTACCGGGAATAGGTGTCACGATGGCGGCGTCGTAGCCGGCGAGCCGGTTGAGCAGACTAGACTTGCCTGCATTGGGTCGTCCCGCGATCACGACCGTCATCCCCTCGCGGAGCAGCCTGCCCTGGCGCGCACTCTGCTCCACCCCCTTGAAGTGGTCATGCACGGCCTGAAAGCGCTCCTCGAGCTCCCGATCGGCCAGGAAGTCGATCTCTTCCTCGGGAAAGTCGATCGCTGCCTCGACGTAAGTCCGCAGATCGATCACCGCTTCGGTGAGCCCGCGCACCATGGCGGAGAATTCTCCCTGGAGCGACCTCACGGCAGCGCGGGCAGCCTCGCGGGAGCCGGCGTCGATCAGATCGGCAATCGCCTCTGCCTGGGCGAGGTCCAGCTTGTTGTTGAGGAAGGCACGCTGGGTGAACTCTCCCGGCAACGCCCGCCGCGCGCCGAGCTCCACCACGCGGGCCACCAACGCCTCGAGGACCAGAGGTCCGCCGTGGCCGTGCAATTCGAGGACGTGCTCGCCCGTATAGGAGTGCGGGCCGGGGAAGAATATCGCCAGCCCCGCATCGATCGGCTCCTGCGCCGCATCCAGGAAACGGGAGAATCCGGCGCGGCGGGGCAGCGGCAGCTCTCCGAGCAGCACCGCGGCAATCTCGGGCACCCTCGGACCCGAGACTCGTACGATCCCGATTCCGCCTCTTCCCGGCGGAGTGGCCGCCGCCACGATGGTATCCGTGCGGCTCATGACAGGGAGGCTACCGCCGCTCCGGCGCCGGTAGAAGAGCGGCTCGTCACGAAGGACGACAACTCTGCCGGAAGCCGCTCAACCGTTCCGCCGATGGAGCAGATTGTTACGGCTCAGGCTTTCTGGGGCGCTGTATTGACACCGAGCCGCCGATTGATGTTCCACTGCTGCGCGACCCCGAGGATGGTGTTCGTGACGTAGTAGAGCACCAGGCCCGCGGGGAAGAACGCGAACATTGCCGACATGGCGATGGGCATGATCATCATCACCTTGGCCTGCGTGGGATCCGGCGAGGTGGGATTCAGCTTGTACTGCACGAACATGGCGATGGCCATGATGCCGGGGAGGATGAAGTAGGGATCGCGCGCCGACAGGTCCTGGATCCAGAAGGCGAATGGCGCCTGGCGCATCTCCGCGCTATAGAGCAGCACCCAGTAGAAGGCGAGGAATACCGGGATCTGCACGATCATGGGCAGGCAGCCCGAAACCGGATTCACCTTCTCGCGCTTGTAGACGTCCATCATGGCGCGTCCGAGCTTCTCCTTGTCGTCCTTGTAGGTCTCCTGGATGTTCTTGATGCGGGGACCCAGCGCTTTCATCTTGGCCATGGAGCGGCCGCTCGCCTCCGACAGCGGATACAGCACGAGCTTCAGGAGGAATGTCACCAGGATGATCGCGACACCCCAGTTGCCGGTGATTGCATGCACCTTGCTCAGCAGCCAGAAAAGCGGCCCGGCGAGCATGGTCAACATGCCGTAGCCGACGACGTACTTCAGACTCTGGTCGATGCTCTCCAGTTGCGCGTGCAGCATCGGACCGACGTAGAGAGTCTGATGGATGGTTGCAGTGCCACCCGGGGCAACCGTCTGCTCGGGGCCCAGCGCCGCCAGAAGGTACTCGGGACCTGACACCTCCGACTTGAAGAGGTAGGGCACGCCCCGTGGCAGCACGACCGCGCTCACGAAATCGTTCTGGGTCGCAGCAATCCAGCCGTTGGTGACCGATTCCGAGAAGTGCTGATTCTCGGCCTTGGAAGGATCGAGGCGCTCGTATTTATTGCCGTTCCAGATGGCGGGCCCGTGATAGGCGTAGCTGTTGGGATTGAAGTAGCTGCTCTTGGTACGCGGATCGTCGCGGTAGATCTGCGCGTACGGCTGCGCCCGCCACGGCGCTGCGCTGCGATTCTGCACCGTGTAGTCGAGACCGATACCGTACGAGCCCCGGGCGAAGACGTAGGTCTTGGTCACTGTGACGCCACCGCTGCTCCAGGTGAGCGGCACACGCAGCTGCCGCGCGTCGTTCATCTCGTAGCTCTGCTGCGGCGCCGTGAAGATCGCGGTGTGGTTCGGGTACTGCGTGCCCGCGGTGCCTGTGAGCCCGCTCTGCAACAGATAAACCGTCTCCGGGCTGGCGTCGTTCTCCAGCCGGACGCGCGGCGCCTGCCCTTTGATCTCCGCGTACTTGAGCAGGCGCACCTGCTCAAGCGTCCCGCCCTGAGTGCTGATGTCGATGTCATAAACGTCCGTGCGGACGTGAATGAGCGGCGCACTGGCAGCGGCGGCGGGTTTTACGGCGGGAATGCCTGCTGCAGCGGTAGCAGGAGTGCTCGGAGGCGGTGTCGGCGCAGCGGGAGCCGGCGCGGTGCCAGCAGGGCTACCGGACGGTTCTGCTTGCGGAATGCTGTTGGCCAGGGAGCTCTGCTGCTTGGAAGGTGCCGTCTGACTCGGCGCTGCGGTCACAGCGGCGGGCTGCGGCGGGAATTCCCGTTGCCAGTAGGTGTAGTTGAGCCACAGGACTACGGCGAGCGCGAGCCAGAGGTAGAAGCGCGGACTGTTATTCATGAACGTGACAGGAAATTTTGGGCGAGGCGGGCACGGGGTCGAAACCGCCGGGATGCCAGGGGTGGCAGCGCGCAATGCGGCTCACTCCGAGCCAGCCGCCGCGCAGCAGGCCGAACCGGCCAATGGCCTCGAGGGCGTATTGGGAGCACGAGGGATGGAACCGGCAGCAGGGGCCGAGGAAAGGACTGATCGTCCACTGGTAACAGCGGATCAGGCAGATGGCGAGGAAGCGCATTACTCGGCTCATCCTGAGCCTCGGCCCGTCGGGCCCGGCGCTTCGCGCCGTTCAAAATCGCTCCCGGCGATTTTGTTTTCACCGATTGTTTTCCACAGGGCCGCGAGGCTGGCGCGCAGCTCGGCAGCCGGCGCGCCGCGCGTTTTCGGCCGTGCGCTCACGACGAGATCGACGGCCGGAAGGGCATGCTGATGCAGCCGGAAGGATTCCCGGATAATGCGGCGGATGCGGTTACGCTCCACGGCATTACCGGCAGTGCGCACGGCAACTGCCATGCCGAGCCGTGCACCGTGCTTGTCGTTGCTGCTTGCTGTCACCGCGAAGAATCCGTTACCAAAGCGCCGGCCGCGCGCGTAGGCGGCGTCGAACTCCGACTTGCGCCGCAGACGCTTGTGCGCCGGGAAAGTGAGCCGGTGCATATTTTCGCCGCGCCCCGCCAATTCGACCAGCGATGTCGTGCCACTGGCCCGTCCATGGCGGCAGGGCGCCCGGGAGTGGCAGCCTTGGAAGTCGGAGCCTTTCCGGGGCCCTTTTTAAGGGATCAGCTTCCGCCGCCCCTTGGCGCGACGACGGGCGAGCACCTTACGGCCATTCTGGGTCGCCATGCGTGCCCGGAACCCGTGCGTGCGCTTACGGCGCACTTTGCTAGGCTGATAGGTACGCTTCATACGAAGGCTCCAGAGATCCGTGGGGTTCCAAAAAGGGGCGGCAAGGCTAAGCCGTTGAGCGCCAAGGTGTCAATCTTTTTAGGCGTCGAGAAACCTTCAGCGCTGACGCTCAAGGGTATAGACTCCGCAGCCCTTTCCCCCTTGAAGTGGTCGCGGAGGCAGCCGCGTGGAAGCGTCGCTTTGGACTCGGTGCAAATGTGCCTTGGAGGCCGAGCTTCCGGAGCAGCAATTCAATACCTGGGTGCGGCCGCTGCAAGCGATGGAAGGCGCCGGCGCGCTCAAGCTCCTCGCGCCCAACCGCTTCGCGGTCGAATGGATCAATGAGCACCTGCTGCCGCGCATCGGAGAGCTGCTGCGCGACGAGAGCACCGGCGATGCGCCGATCGTCACCGTGGAGGTCGGCTCGCGCAGCTCGCCCATGCGTGCCGCCGTCGTGCCCACTGCTCCTTCCGGGCCCACAGGGCCGGCGCAACGCGCGCGTCGGGCGGAAGGCCTGGTCGTCGGCGCGCGCATCAATGCGGATTTCACCTTCGGCACCTTCGTCGAAGGCAAGAGCAACCAGCTCGCCAAGGCAGCTTCTCTGCAGGTGGCCGAGAATCCGGGTCGTGCCTACAACCCGCTGTTCCTCTACGGCGGCGTAGGTCTCGGCAAGACGCACCTCATGCACGCTGTCGCTCACCTCATCAAAGAGCGTGACGGCGAGGCGCGTATCGCTTACGTGCACTCGGAGCGCTTCGTGGGAGACATGGTGCGTGCGCTGCAGCACAACTCCATGAACGAGTTCAAGACCGCGTACCGCTCGCTGGATGCGCTGCTCATCGATGACATCCAGTTCTTCGCCGGCAAGGAGCGCTCGCAGGAAGAGTTCTTTCATACCTTCAACGAGCTGCTCGAGGGTCAGCACCAGGTCATCCTGAGCTGCGACCGTTATCCGAAGGAGGTCGAGGGACTGGAGGAGCGGCTGAAATCGCGCTTCGGATGGGGATTGACGGTCGCCATCGAGCCGCCGGAGCTCGAGACCTGCGTGGCCATCCTGATGACCAAAGCCCAGCATGTCGGGGTGCATCTCCCGGAGGAGGTCGCGTTCTTCATCGCCAAGCGCATCCGCTCCAACGTGCGCGAGCTGGAAGGCGCACTGCGGCGCGTGATCGCCAACTCCCGCTTCACCGGCCATGCGATCACGCTGGACTTCACCCGCGAAGCACTGAAAGACCTGCTTTCCCTGCAGGCGAAGCTCGTGACGATCGAGAATATCCAGAAGACCGTTGCCGACTACTACAAAGTCCGCATGGCTGACCTGCTCTCCAAGCGCCGGAGCCGCTCGGTCGCGCGACCGCGCCAGGTCGCCATGGCGCTGGCGAAGGAGCTCACCAGTCACAGCCTGCCGGAAATCGGTGATGCCTTCGGAGGTCGCGACCACACTACGGTGCTGCATGCCTGCAAGCGCATCAAGGAGCTGCGCAGCTCCGAGGTGCGCATGAGCGAGGACTATTCGAACCTGTTGAGAACCCTGACGGGTTGATGGGGGCATGCCTGTGGATTTGCTGTGGGCGCGCAAGGGGATAAAGTTACGCACAGGCCGCCCACAGTCACTGCGCAGGTCGTACCGCAAAGCTTCGCGTCCCGTGGACGGGCCAAGCTGTTGATCCCATGGGCCGAGGAGAATTGCCCCCGTTATCCCCAGGGCCAATAACTACTACAATCTGAAATTCTAAGATCTCAAGAAAGATTAGATTTATGAAGCTGACAGCGACGCGCGAAGATCTTCTCGCTCCCCTGCAAAGCGTGATTGGTGTGGTCGAGCGGCGGCAGACGATGCCGGTACTCGCGAACGTGCTGCTGTCGGCACGCGAGAGCCGGCTGGCGATCACGGGCACCGACCTCGAGGTCGAACTGGTTGCCGCCACGAAGGTGGGACTGGAGCAGCCGGGCGACATCACGGTGCCGGGCCGCAAGCTGCTCGACATCCTGCGCGCGCTGCCGGAGGGGGTGAACGTCACGCTGAGTACCGAAGGGGAGCGTGTGACCGTGCGCGCGGGTCGCAGCCGCTTTACGCTTTCGAGCCTGCCGGCGGCGGAGTTTCCCGTGGTTGAGGAAATCAATGCCGCGCAAACGCTTTCTCTGGCGCAGGGGGAGTTCCGGCGCCTCATCGACAAGACGCACTTCTCCATGGCACAGCAGGACGTGCGGTACTACCTGAACGGGCTTCTCCTCGAGACCCAGGAAAGCGCGCTGCGCGCAGTCGCGACGGATGGGCACCGGCTGGCATTGTGCGAGATGACCCTTTCCGCGCCGGCCAAGTCGGGTCAGGTGATCCTGCCGCGCAAGGGGGTGCTGGAGCTGCAGCGGATTTTAGGTGCGGAAGGGAATGTGGAGCTGGCCATCGGCACCAACCACGTTCGAGCCCAGATCGGCGAAATTCGATTTACTTCGAAGCTGATCGACGGCAGATTCCCGGAGTACGGGCGCGTGATCCCCAGCAGTCCGAGCAAGCTGGTGCAGGCGGATCGCGAGCTTCTGCGGCAGGCCCTGCAGCGCACCGCGATTCTTTCGAACGAGAAGTATCGGGGGATCCGGCTCGCGGTGAAGACCGATCTCCTCATGATCCAGGCGCACAATCCGGAGCAGGAGGAGGCGGAGGATCAGGTGGAAGTCGTGTATGCGGGAGATGAGGTCGAGATCGGGTTCAATGTGAACTATTTGCTGGATGCATTGAGCGCGATCGAGGGAGATAAAGTCGAGATCGGACTCACTGATTCCAATAGCAGCTGCTTGATCCACGCGCCGGGTTTGACTCAGACTCGGTACGTGGTCATGCCTATGAGGCTATGATCTGCAGAGAAATCTGCTGAGCTGTTTTTGGCGACCAGGAATTTGTCGACTGAGTACGACTTGGGCGGGGAGCGAGCCACGCAATAGGACTTTGCGGGGGACGCCGTGAATCCGGGCTCGCGGCCTCCCGGCCACTCGCCTCATCCCTGGAGGCTCCCTTCCAGGTTTCTACGCTTCGCTGTCCTGCTTCGCGTAGAAACCCGGGGATTTGCCATCCAGGCAAATCCCGCGGGACGCATGCGTCGCGCCCCTGCTCCAGAGGCCCCCGCAAAGTCCTATTGCGCACCTCGCTCCCTGGAGCTTTCACACCAAATCGAATCCGCTCGGGCTGAGGAGATTTCCATCGTCCGCGGGTTCGGGAATCCTATCGAGCGGTTCGGTACTCGGGCGAAAGAACGTAAGCGCGGGTAGTTTTGTGCGGTCCGGCTCAGGAGTCCTACGGAGTAGTTGCTTGGGGAGGAGGATCGGAAGGCCCGGGTGAGTTCATGCGGCGGGGGTTCGCTTGCAAAGGGATTTGGCGGGGGCCTGTGGAGTCAGGGATGACGGAACGGAGCCTCCAGGGATCAGTGAGCGGGCGCGAGCCCGCGCAACCGGATTCACGGCGTCCCCCGCCAAGTCCCTTTGCAAGTGAGCCCCCGGGCTCCGAGTGTCACAATGCGGCTCGTCCGCCCTAGATTCTCTCTCTTCCCGCCACACCTCCCACGTCGTCATCCCAATGATCCTCAGCGAGCTCACCGTTCGCGACCTCCGCTGCATAGAGCAGGCAGAGCTCTCTCTGCACCCGGGCCGCAACCTCATCTGGGGCGGCAACGGCTCGGGCAAGACCTCCCTGCTCGAGGCCATGTTTCTGCTGGGTCGTGGCCGGTCCTTTCGTACCAGGAATTCTGAGCGGCTGATTCGCCACGGGGAGGAGCGCTTGGTGGTTTTCGGGAGGACGGAGAGTTCGGGACCGGAGGCTGGGGGGTTCGTCCATGCGGTCGGGCTCGAGGTCGACCGGCGGGAGGGCACGAGGGCGCGTGTCGACGCCGGGTCGGTGGGGTCGCTCACGGACCTCTCGCGGGTTTTTCCGGTGCAGGTGATCGATCCTGAGATTCACAAGCTCATCGAGGAGGGAGGGCGGAGACGGAGGCGCTGGCTCGATTGGGGAGTGTTCCACGTGGAACCTCAGTTCGCGGATGGGTGGGTTCGTTACGGACGGGCGATTCGGCAGCGCAACGCGGCGCTGCGAACGGGAGGCCGGGCAACGAAGCCGTGGGACGTGGAAGTGGCGGCGCTCGGGGAGAGAATCTCGGAGGCCCGACGAGCGGTCGTTGAGCAGATACAGCCGTTCTGGCGGGAGGTGATCGCCGGGCTGGACTGTCCGATCGGAGAACTGCACTACTTTCGAGGGTGGGGAGCACAGCATTCGCTCACTGAGGCGCTCGAGGCCTCGCGAGCGCGGGACGAGCTGCGGGGGCTTACGCACGCGGGGCCGCATCGCGCGGATGTGCTGATCAGAGTGGGTGGGAAGCCAGCGAGGGAGGTGCTCTCGAGGGGGCAGCAGAAGCTTATGGCGGTTGCGCTGACGCTGGCACAATTACGGCTGCTCAAGGAGGTGTCGGGGACCACGCCGACGTTGCTTTTGGACGATCCGGCAGCAGAGCTGGATGCGATGCATTTGGGTTATTTTGTCCGCCAGATCGCGCTACTTGGCTGTCAGTTGGTCATCACCTCGTTGCAGCCGGAAACACCCGCCTTTGGTGCTCCCGAAAGGGTGTTTCACGTGGAACAGGGGAGGGTCGGACCGGTATAATGTCCCATTCCACAACGGACCGGTTCATGGCTGCCGAAGACGTCTACGATTCCAGCAAAATCAAAGTTCTAAAGGGCCTCGATGCGGTGCGCAAGCGCCCCGGGATGTACATCGGTGACACGGATGACGGCACCGGTTTGCACCATATGGTTTTCGAGGTCGTGGACAACTCGATCGATGAGGCGCTGGCCGGCTACTGCGACAAGGTCGTAGTGACCATCCATGCCGATGAGTCGGTGACGGTCTCTGACAATGGCCGCGGGATGCCCGTCGATATGCACCAGGAAGAGGGGCGTTCTGCGGCCGAAGTCATCATGACGGTCCTGCATGCCGGCGGGAAGTTCGACGACAGCTCCTACAAAGTCTCGGGCGGTCTTCACGGCGTCGGCGTGTCCGTGGTGAACGCGCTTTCGGACTATCTGCTGCTGACCGTATGTCGCGACGGGAAGGTGCACCGCCAGGAGTACCACCTGGGAGACCCCGCCGCGCCGCTCGCTGTCGTGGGCGACACCTCCGAGCGAGGCACGGTGGTGCGCTTCAAGCCCAGCTCGCAGATATTCACCCACATCCAGTTCAACTACGAGATCCTCGCCAAGCGCCTGCGAGAGCTCTCCTTCCTCAACTCGGGCGTACGCATCGAGCTCATCGATGAGCGCGAGAACAAGTCCGACGTCTTTCAGCACGAAGGCGGCCTCAAGGCCTTCGTGAAGTACCTGAATCGTACGCGCACACCGATCCACGATGCGGTCTTCTGGTTCAAGACCCAGGACGGGCCGGTCTCCGTAGAAGTCGCGATGCAGTGGAACGACTCCTACCAGGAGAGCATGTTCTGCTACACCAACAACATTCCGCAGAAGGACGGCGGCACACACCTCGCGGGCTTCCGCAGTGCGCTGACGCGCACGCTCAACGATTACATCGAAAAGGAGTTGTCCGCAAAGAAGGACAAGTTGCCGACGACCGGTGATGACGCGCGCGAAGGGCTGACCGCGATCCTGTCGGTGAAGCTGCCCGACCCGAAATTCTCCTCGCAAACCAAGGACAAACTGGTTTCGTCCGAGGTGAAAGGTATCGTCGAGGCGGTGGTCGCCGGCAAGCTGCAGGAGTTTCTGCTCGAGCATCCGCAGGAAGCCAAGGGTATCGTCGCCAAGATCATCGAGGCCGCGCGCGCCCGTGAGGCGGCGCGCCGCGCGCGTGAGATGACACGCCGCAAGGGAGCACTGGATGTCGCGGGTCTGCCGGGCAAACTCGCCGATTGTCAGGAGAAGGATCCGGCGCTGTCCGAGATCTTCATCGTCGAGGGCGACTCCGCCGGCGGCTCCGCCAAGCAGGGCCGCGATCGGCGAACGCAGGCAATTTTGCCGCTCAAAGGCAAGATCCTGAACGTGGAAAAGGCGCGCTTCGACAAGATGCTGTCGTCGGTGGAGGTCGGCACGCTGATCACCGCGTTGGGATGCGGGATCGGCAAGGATGACTTTGATCTTTCGAAGCTGCGTTACCACCGCGTGGTTCTCCTGACCGACGCAGACGTCGACGGTAGCCATATTCGCACGCTGCTTCTGACGTTCTTTTACCGTCAGCTTCCTGACCTGATTGCGAACGGTCACATCTACATCGCGCAACCGCCCCTCTTCAAGGTCAAGCGCGGCAAGCAGGAGTTGTATGTCAGGGATGAGCCGGAGCTCGATGCCGCTCTGCTGAACACTGCCCTGGAGAATGCCGCCCTCCATGTGAACGCGTCGGCACCGCCGCTGCAAGGCCCGGGTCTGGAGGCGCTGGCCCGCAAATACATGGAAGTCCAGGCGATCATCAAGCGCTGGTCGCGCCGATACGACGACCGGCTGCTCGAGCAGCTGATCTACATGCCGGAGGTCACACCGGCCGACTTCGACAGGCTGGAGTGGCTGCGAAGCTGGACGCACGATCTCAACCAGCGGCTCAACTCACTCGACGACGCAACCCGCGCCTACCGCGTGGAGCTGCACGGCGCTTCCGGCGAGCATGCGGCGCGCATCATGATCCACAAGACCGAGCACGGCACCGCAAGTCACAAGTTCCTGCCGCGGGAGTTCTTTGAGTCGGCCGAGTACCAACGAATCGCCGACCTTGCCCGCACTCTGGCAGGACTCATCGGTGACGGCGCCTATGTCAGCCGGGCCGACGACCGCCAGGACGTCGGCTCTTTCAAGGAAGCCATGAAGTGGCTGTTCGACCAGGCCCGCAAGGGGCAGACGATCCAGCGTTACAAAGGCCTGGGTGAGATGAATCCCGAGCAGCTCTGGGAAACCACCATCAATCCCCAGACTCGCCGCCTGCTGCAGGTGAAGATCGAGGACGCCGTCGCAGCCGACGACATCTTCACTACCCTGATGGGCGATCAGGTCGAGCCGCGCCGGGAGTTCATCGAGAAGAACGCCCTGTCCGTAACGAACCTGGACGTGTGACCGCACTGCAGGCCGGGTGCTTCCCCCGGGCAGCACACACGCTTCGCGACTATCCCTTATTTGAAACAGTCGTCTGCGATCGGCCACCTGCTGACTCAAGGGTGATCAAGTCAGCAGCTTGTCTAGCGTGATCGGCAGGTCGCGTATCCGCTTGCCGGTGGCGTGATAGACGGCATTGGCGACCGCCGCCGCGGCGCCAACGATGCCGATCTCCCCGATGCCTCGTGAGCCCATCGGATTGGAGCGCTCGTCGACCTCATCCAACCAGACGGCGTTGAGATTGGCGACGTCGGCATTCGCGGCGATGTGGTAACCCGCGAAGTCATGATTGATCACATGCCCGAAGCGCTCGTCGAGCACGCTGTCCTCATGAAGTGCCATGGACAGTCCCATGGTCATCCCGCCGATGAGCTGGGAGCGGGCCAGGCGCGGATTGATGATCCGTCCGGCCGAGAACACACCGAGCATCCGTGACAGTCTGACCTCGCCGGTCTCGATATTGACCCGCACCTCGGCGAACTGGGCGCCGAAGGAGTGCTGCGCGAAGGTCTTGTCGTCGGCGTCCTTGGGGGTGTCCGCCGATGCCTCGGCGCCCGGTGACGGCTTGGGCCCGTGCAATCGCCGCAGCTCTCGGGCTGCCGCCACGATCGCACATCCCCAGGACGAGATTCCAGACGACCCGCCAGCCACTGTGGCGTTCGGCAGATCGGTATCACCGATCTCCAGTCGCACGGCGTCCATCGGACATCCCAGGGCGTCGGCCGCGACCTGCGTCAGAGTCGTCCACGTACCGGTGCCCAGATCGGCTGCCCCTACGCGCACGAGATAGCTGCCGTCCTCCCCCAGACGAATGGTCGCTCGCGACCCCGGCAAGATGTAGCGCGGATAGGTAGAGCTCGCTACACCCATGCCGACGAGCCATATCCCCTCGGCTCTTTGCCGAGGCCGCGGATCACGCTGGCTCCAGCCGAACCGGCGCGCTCCCTCCCGCAGACATTCGACCAGATGGCGGTTGCCCCAGGGCTTGCCGGACTCAGGATCGCGCTCGGGCTCGTTTCGCACCCGCAGCTCGATGGGATCCAGACCGCAGGCGACGGCCAGCTCGTCCATTGCGACCTCACCGGCGAACATGCCCGGCGTCTCGCCCGGAGCACGCATCCAGGATGGCTTCGGCACATCGAGGGCAGCGAGTCGGTGGCGGGTGCGTCGGTTCGCAGACGCATACATCAGCCTCGTGGGTACCGCGGTCTGCTCTGCGAACTCCTTGAACCGGGAAGTGAGCTCCACGACGTCGTGAATGATCGACGTCAGCCGCCCATCCCGAGCAGCTCCCAGACGAAAGCGCTGGATCGTGGGCGTCCGGTAACCGGCCAGGCAGAACATCTGCTGCCGGGTCAGTGCGAGCTTCACGGGCCGTCCCGGCACTCGCATGGCCGCGAGAGCGGCGAGAATGTTGTGGGCGTGCGGCTCGCCCTTCGAGCCGAAGCCGCCGCCGACGTAAGGAGAAATCACCCGGACCTGCTCGGCATCGAGCCCGAGCGTCTTCGCCACGGTGTTGCGGACCGAATGCACACTCTGCGTCGAGTCATACAAGGTGAGCTTTGGCGGCTCCCACAGCGCCACCGTGGTATGCGGCTCCATGGGATTGTTGTGTTCCATGGGGGTGGTGTAGGTGGCGTCCACCTTGACCTCCGCTGCCTCGAACGCGGCCTCGGCATCGCCCGCATCGGTGTCGGTCGGATAGCCTGCGTTCACCGTCTTCGGCGCATAGAGGTCTTTGCGTCCCGCGCGCAGACTGGCATCATGTTGGGCCGCCTCGTACTCCACTCTGACGAGAGCCGCCGCATGCCGCGCGGACTCCGGCGTTTCGGCGATCACGGCCGCAACGAACTGCCCGCGGAAGTGCACCTCGCCCGACTGCAACACCCAGAGCTCCTTGTCCTTGTCGCTCGCCAGCCGCGGCGCCGTCTCGTGCGTAATCACGCCGACGATGCCCTCGAGCGACTCCGCTGCGCGGGTGTCGATCTTCCTGACCCGGCCCCGCGCGATTGTCGACTGCACCGGATGGAGGTATGTCGGCCGCTGCAACCGGTGCTCGAAAGCGTAAGGGGCCGTACCCATGATCTTTGCGGCGCCGTCCATCCGCGCGAGCGACGCTCCCATCGCGCGAGCCTCGAGCAAAGTCATTGCAGACGATCCTGTGCCAGACGAATTTGTGCTCGACCCATCCTGGGCCTCGCCCGTTACTCGGCCCGTCGTGGGCCTCGCCCCTTCGGGGCCGCCAAGCGCTGGCGCGCCTGGCGTTGCAGATCGCTCCTGGCGATCTGCTCGGGGCCGGCTATCGCCGTCCAAATTCGTTCCAGACGAATTTGTCATGATCGGCCTCCGTGGTTCAGGCGGCCCAACAGCATCCGCAAAGTGTTGCGCACCAGCGGAATCTTGAACGCGTTGTATTGCAGCGGGCGCGCATCGGCGAGCTCGGCATCGGCTGCGCGGCCATAGCTCTCGGCGGTTGCAGGTGAGCCCCGCAGGGCTGCCTCGGCGCGCAAGGCTCGCCAGGGCTTGTGAGCGATGCCGCCGAAAGCGATGCGCACGTCGGCCACTTGGCCGTTGCGGACCTCGAGTGCAGCCGCGACGGATACCAGTGCAAAGGCATAGGAGGCCCGGTCGCGTACCTTGTAATAAGCGGAATTCACGGCCATGGGCAAAGCGGGCACCTCGACCGCGACGATGAGATCTCCGTGCTGCAGCACCGTATCGCGCTCGGGCGCGTTGCCGGGCAGGCGGTGAAGCTCGATCACCGGAATCCGGCGCTCGCCCTGGCGTCCGAGGACGACCACGCTCGCATCCAGCGCTGCGAGCGCAACCGCCATGTCCGATGGGTGAACGGCCACGCAGTGCTCGGAAGCCCCGAGGATCGCGTGATCACGGTTGTGGCCTTCCACGGCGGCACAGCCGGTGCCCGGATTGCGCTTATTGCAGGGCGTGGTGACGTCCTGGAAGTAGGCGCAACGCGTACGCTGCAGCAGGTTGCCCCCCGTGGTGGCCAGATTGCGCAACTGACCGGACGCGCCGGCAAGCAGCGCCTGCGATAGAACGGGGTACCGCTCCCGTACTGTCCTATCTACGGCGAGGTCGCTGTTGCGCACCCCGGCGCCGATTCGAAGGCCGCCGTCCGGCAGCGACTCGATGCGGGAGAGCGGCAGGCGCGTCACGTCCACCAGCAACTCCGGGTGCGCTACCCCGAGCCGCATGTGATCGACGAGATTCGTGCCGCCGCCGAGAAATGCCGCATTGGGGTGCGCAGTCACCCTGGCCACTGCAGAGCCCGCATCGGAGGCGCGCTCGTAAGTGAACGGAGTCACGGTGCCGCCCCCTGCCGCATCGCCTCGCGGATGGCGGCCACGATGTTCACGTAAGCCCCGCAGCGGCAGAGATTGCCGCTCATGCGCTCGCGGATTTCCTCGTCGCTCAGCTCTGCCGGAACGGTGAGGCCTTCGGTGACGTAGCTCGGATGGCCAGCTTTGACCTCCTCGAGCATTGCGACGGCGGAGCAGACCTGGCCGGGAGTGCAGTAGCCGCACTGCAATGCATCGTGCTCCAGAAACGCCTGCTGTACCCGGTGCAGCGTGCCGCCGGGAGCGAGCCCGCGCGCCGTCGTGACGGTTGCCCCGTCACAGGCGACGGCGAGTGACAGGCAGGTGGTCACGCGTCTTCCGTCCAGGAGAACGGTGCAGGCTCCGCATTGGCCGTGGTCGCAGCCCTTCTTGGCCGACGTAACTCCCAGGTTCTCACGTAGCGCATCGAGCAGCGTGGTCCGCGTGTCGACGGTCAACGAGCGCTGCTCGCCGTCCACTCGCAGGGTGATGCTGGCCTTCATGGAGCGTCCTCCCCGGCTGACCGCAATCCAGCGAAACGCCCCGTTCAGTGGAGGGTTCCCAGCCGCAAGTACGGCTGACGCCGACCGTCTGGCGGCGGCGCGGCCAGTGGCGGGCGGGCGTCATTGCCGGCGCCGGGCGAGGAGATGCACCGCAGGGTTGCGGACTATCTTCCTGGATCGAAGAAGAGCAGCTTGAACGAGCCGCCGACGAACGGCGATGGCCCGCGCCTTCCTGCCCGCCGTGCCGCCATGGACGCGGCCATCGCCTTGGCATTCGTGTCGGCCGCCGCCAGGAATATCCGGCCGCTGACCGGGTCGACGCTCATCGTACGCGCCGACAAGGCGGTCTTGACCGTGCCGGCAGGCACGAAGGTGTTGGCGTTCACCTCGCGGATGATCGACAGGGTGCCGTCCATGCCGTTGGAGCTGAAAACCAGCTTGCGCGTTGGGTCGAAGGCCGCGGCGTCAGTTCCACGACCAATAGGAAGTGTCGCCACCGTCGCACCGGTATCACCATTGATGACGACCAGACGCTCATTCTCGCAACTGGAGAAAAGCCTGTGGGTGGAAGTATCGATGGCCAGTCCATGCGGCGCCTCGCACTGCGGGATCGGCCAGGTCGCATCCACTTGGTTGGTGGCGGTGTCGACGCGGAAGATCTCCCGCTTCTCGACCCCATTCACGTACACCTTGCCGTTGTCGCCGGCAACGATGAATTCGAGCTTGCTGCCCACGTGCACCGTCGCGACCACCCGGTCGTGTGCCGGATCGATCACGGTGAGCAGCCCCGGGTCGCCATCGACAACGAAGACGTGTCCGCTCGTCGGATCGATGGTCACTGCGTCCGAATCCGGAGCGGCCTTCAGTCGCTTCACGACCTTCAGCGTCTTCAGGCTGAACGCCACCGCTTCACCGGCGCGGCCGTCATCGGTGTAGCCGAGACCGGCCGCATTGGAGATCGCGATGCCGTGGGTGCCTCCGGGCATGCCGGTGACCTGACCGATGATTCTGCCATTGCGACCATCGACTACGGTCAAGCGATCACCGTGCGCGACGTACACCCGGTGCGACGCGCTGTCAAAATTGACGTAATCCCAACGGTCTGGAGCACCCAGACCCACGGCGCGCGTCTGGTGGTATTCAGGGCGGGTTGCGCGTGCGAATGCACCCGGCACCGGCCCGAACACAACAGCCGCAGCAGCCAAGAGCAGCAGGTATCGTCGCAACATACGCTCTCCAAGCGGGTCAGGGCGGCCGGAAACAGCGACCATAGCACCCGGCTCCTTTGCCGTCACGAGCCTCAACCGCTACACTGGAGCGCTTAGCCGCAGACGGCCGACATCACGATGCCACAACCCGCAGGCCAATCCTCCGGCACGGATGCAATCGACGTAGACCGCTATTTCGCGCGGATCGGCTATACCGGCTCACCTCGGCCCGACCTGGAGACGCTGCGAGCCCTGACGAAGCTGCAGCCGGCTGCAATCGCTTTCGAGGCCGTCGATGTCCTGCTCGGGCGGCCCGTCGACCTCAGCCCACGTGCCATTCAGGCCAAACTGATCGATAGCGGACGGGGCGGCTACTGCTTCGAGCAGAATGGTCTTCTCAAGCGGGTGCTCGGCGCGCTGGGATTCGAGGTGGAGGGGCTGATCGGGCGCGTGCTCTGGATGCAGCCGCCGGAAGCGCCGCTCATGCCGCTTACCCACATGATGCTGCGGGTGACGATCGACGGTGAGCCATGGCTTGCGGACGTCGGCTTCGGAAGCTGCGTCCCCGGCGCTCCGCTTCGGTTCGATGACTCCGGCGCGGAACAACCAACACTACACAGTCCGTTCCGCCTGACACGTCGCGGTACTTGGACTCTGCTCGAGACGCAACTTTCCGACGGCTGGTATCCGCTCTACGTGATCTCCCCGGAGCCGGCGCTCGAAAGCGACTACATTGCCGCCAACTGGTACACCTCGAGCCACCCGGAATCAGGTTTCCGCCACAATCTGCGTGTCGCATTGACGACGCCGGAGTACAGCATCGGCCTGTTCAACAACCGCCTGACCGTTCGCCACGTCCGGGGGGCGGTCGAGCGCAGCATCCTCGGCGAGCGCGAGATTGCAGATACCCTGATCTCTACCTTCGGGATCCGGCTCGACGCCAGATCGGCGAACGAGGCAGCCCGTATCGTCACCACCGCCGCTGCGGCCAGCTCTGCCGCCGCGCCCACCGCAGCCGCACCCGCTGCCACGAACGCCGCGGCCACCGCCGGCTCGCGCGGATCACGGTAATAGCGCCAATGCGCTGCCTTCTTACGCGGCATCACACAGCGGCTTGATCACCGAGAGCCCCCGGCCCGTTCCGCGACTCCGCTGGCGCATCGCCGGGCTGCTCGCTGCCGGCGTCCTGATCAATTACTTCGACCGCATCAGCATCTCGGTTGCAGGGCCCCAGCTCGAGCGCTCGTTCCATCTGACGCCGGTCGAGCTGGGGACGCTCTTCAGCGCCTTCTTCTGGAGCTACGCCCTTCTGCAGATCCCGGTGGGCCTCGTGCTCGACCGCCTCGGTGTCACTCGCGTGGGCCGCTGGAGTGCTTTCCTTTGGAGTGTCGCGCAGGCGCTCACCGCCTTTGCAGGCGGCTTCGCCGGAATTTTTGCCGCGCGCCTGCTGCTGGGCATCGCCGAGACTCCGAGCTTCCCCGCGAGCTCGAAGGCGACGGGATACTGGTTCCCGCGCAGCGAACGGGCCTTCTCGACCGCACTCTACGATGTCGGGGCGAAGTTCTCGAACGTGATCGGGGTGCCTCTCGTCGCGCTAGCGGTAGTGCGCCTGGGCTGGCGATGGGGCTTCGGCGTGATGGCGGCGCTGAGCTTCGCCTACTTCCTCGTGTTCTGCTGGATGTATCGGGACCCCAGCCGACATCCGCGGCTGACGCGAGGGGAGCGCGCGTACATCGCAGCCGGCGGCGCCGAGCCCGAAGGGCAGCCGTCGGAGGGCACCGCGGGCATGCTCACTTACCTCTTTCGCACCCGCAAGGTCTGGGGCCTGGTGATCGGCTTCGGGGCATATGGCTACAGCTTCAACCTCTTCCTGACCTGGCTGCCCGACTACCTCGTGCGGACGATGCATCGCAGCATCCTCACGTCCGCGGGTTTCGCGGCCATCCCGTGGGCGTGCGCTTCGGTTGCCGACCTCTTCGTGGGCGGCTGGCTGATCGACTTCCTGGTCCGCAGGGGACGCGACGACACGCGCGTCCGCAAAGCCGTGTTGGTGATCGGCATGTGCACCGGCATTGCCGTACTCGGCGCGACGATCACCACCCGCCCTGCCATCGCACTGGTATGGATTTCCATCGCATTGACCGGCCTTTCCGCCGCCGCGCCGGTCGCCTGGTCCCTGCCGTCGCTGATCGCTCCCAAGGGCGGAGTCGGTGCCGTCGGCGGCGTCATGAATTTCGCCAACAACATGATGGGCGTCGTCGCGCCGATCGTCACCGGCTTCATCGTCGAGCGTACCCACTCCTTCGTCGGCGTCTTCCTGGTCGCCGGCCTCGTGTTGGTTGCAGGCGTCGCCTCGTTCATATTCCTGCTCGGCCGCATTCAGCCGCTGCCAGATCCCGCGGCCCGACATCCCTGAATCAGGCTGCCCGGCGATCAGTGCCGCGGCCAGGGCAAGCCCGAATAGTTCTCAGCGACCACCCTGCACGCGGCATCGGAGTCGCACAGATACTCCAGCTCGGCGAGCTGCAGCTTGCGCGCGAGCGCGTCGTCCGAAAGTTTGTGCATCAGCGTGGTGAACCACCACGAGAAGCGAGCAGCCTTCCAGACACGTGTGAGGGCACGCGACGAATACTCCTCGAGCAACGTCTGGCTGCCGGTGCGGTAGTACTCCACCATTGCCTGAGATAGAAGGCATGCATCCGCCGCGGCCAGGTTCAAACCCTTGGCGCCGGTGGGTGGCACGATGTGCGCGGCATCTCCGGCCAGGAACAGCCGTCCGAAGCGCATCGGTTCCGCAACGAAGCTGCGCAGGGGCGCGATGCTCTTCTCTATCGAAGGGCCGGTGACCAGGCGAGCGGCGAGCTCCGCCGGCAGGCGCGCCGCCAGCTCGCTCCAAAAGCGCTCATCCGACCAGTCCTCTACCTTGTCTTCGACGGGACATTGCACGTAATAACGGCTACGAGCACGCGAGCGCATGCTGCAGAGAGCAAAGCCGCGCCGATGGTTGACGTAAACCAGCTCTTCGTTCAGCGGACTGAGATCGGCGAGAATGCCCAGCCACCCGAATGGGTACGCACGCTCGTAGTGCGTGATCTTGTCGGAGGGTACGGACGCTCGGCACACGCCGTGATACCCATCGCATCCGGCAATGAAGTCACATTCGATGGAATGCCGGACGCCGTCTTGAACGTATGAAACACGCGGGTGAGCGCTGTCGAAGTCGGATAGGCTGACATCTTGCGCTTCCCAAACTACACGGCACCCGGCGGCCTCACCCAGGTCCCGTTGAATCTCCGTCTGCCCATAGACCAGCACGTGCCGGCCCGAGAGTCCCTTGAGATCGATCCGATGCGTCCGTCCTTCGAACGCCAGCAGGAAGCCGTCGTGTACCAGCCCTTCCCGCATCATCCTCTCACCGAGGCCGGCCGCCTTCAGCAACTCCACTGTCGTCCATTCCAACAGCCCGGCGCGTATGCGCCCCTCGACGTAAGCGCGCGAGCGGCGTTCCAGCACGATGCACGCCACTCCCTCGCGCGCCAGCAGCTGTGAGAGCAGCAGGCCGGACGGCCCGGCGCCGACGATGGCGACCTGAGTCTTGCGCATTTCTCCGGCTCGGGAGCTGCCGCAGATGGAGGCAGAGTGCGCCCGACTCAGGTCACGGGGAATGGACGGCGCCTCTCGGAACTTGTACTTTTCCGTCATGCGCTCAGGCCTGCGACCCTCCAGAGGCGAAGCTGCATCGGCTCCGGCATCCGTCCCGGCGTTCCATTTATACGGAGAATCGCTGCAGCCCCCGGATGAACGGCTGATCCATGTCGAGACGATCGCGGCCCGCAGCCGGCTGCACGATTGGATCATTCGGCCACACCGCCACAGAGATCTGCATCAGTTGCTGCTGATCGAGCACGGCCGGGTCGAGGCGCGGCTGGACACGCAGACCGCGCTGGTGCGGGCCCCGGCCGTGATCCTCGTCCCGCCAGGCGCCGTGCACTCCTTCCGCTTTCAACCCGAGACGGTCGGCGTCGTAGTCACCTTTGCTTCGGCGCTGGCGGACGAGCTTCGCGCAACCAGTCCCAGCCTCTCGGCGCATCTCGAGCGGTGCCTGGCCCTGATGTTGAACCGCGCCGCGTTGCGGCAAACGGATCTGCGCGGCCTCGTCGGAATGCTGCTGCGTGAATTCGGCCGCTCCGCTCCGGGCCGGCGCCTCGCGTTGCGCGGTACGCTTGCCGCACTGCTCGCCAATCTACAGCGCCTCTTGCCCGATATTTCGGATGCCGTGGGAGCGGTCAGCTCGCGTGACCGGGAGCTCGTTGCGCGTTTTCGCCAGCAGGTCGAGCAGCGCTTTCGCCAGCACCCCGCACTCACCGAGTACGCGGCCCTGCTGCAGACTTCGGAGAGCCGCCTCCGCCGCGCCTGCCTCGCAGTAACCGGGCAGTCGCCGGTCGACCTCGTGCATCTTCGGCTGCTCCTCGAGGCCGAGCGTCAGCTTCGCTATACCTCCATGTCAGTTACCCAGATCGCGTACCACCTCGGCTTCGAGGACCCAGCGTATTTCAGCCGGTTTTTCACCCGGCGCATGGGCATCTCGCCGCGCGCGTTCCGCCGCGGAGAGGTCCGCACGATTCCGGACCCAGCGTAAAGCCCCCGCGACTTACCTTGGTTGAGACCTGGAATGGGGGCTGGAATGGGACCTGGGAGGCGACTTGGAACGCGGCCGGGAATGAGGTCGGGATCGAGGCCTGGGCGCCAGCTTGAGGGCGCGGCCTTTGTGTGCAGCGATGTGATCAGTCCTGTCGCTCCTGATCTCGTATTGCGGGTCGTCCTTGGAGGCGTGATGCACATGACCCTTGTAGTCGAAATCGACCGTGTGAACGGCAATGATGGTCCCGGAAACTCGACCCGCCTCCGAATTCCAGCTCACGTGATCGCCGACCTTCAGCTTCTTGACCATAGCGCGCATTGCATCACGCTAGCCCTGACCGCGCCACCGCGCGCAGCGTTTCCAGCAGCTCGGCCTGCGCCGCGGTGGGCCGCCACTCCCGCCGCAGCGTGAGACCGATCTCGCGCACCACCCGGCCCGCAGGGTGAGGCAGTGCGATCAGCTCGCCGGCAGCCAGCTCATGATGAGCCTGCTGCGCGGAAAGCAGCATCGCCCGGTTGCTGCGCAAGAGCAGTACGCGGGCTGCCACGAGCGAGTTGCATTCGATCGGGGCTGCCGGAAGCTGCTCGACGCCGTCCCGGAACAATCGTTCGAAATGCCGGCGAAGCGGTGAGCCCGGACGGGGGGCGATCCACGGGAAGCGGGCGAGTGCCTCAATGGGTGGCGCGCGCGAGGCGGGTGATGTGCCCGAGGCGCGCCTGGACCCGCGCCGTCTGCCGGTCATTACGGCCAGCGGATGGCCGCTGCGAACGATGATCGCGAGCGGATCCTCGAACAGAAGCTCCTGTACGACATCCGCCGGTATGGACTCGCGCAAAGCTCCCACGAGAACATCGGCGCGGCCGCGGCGGAGCGCATCGAGCAGGCTTTCATAGGGCCCGTCCAGGATGGAGACCTGATGGCTCGGCCGCCCTGCTGCAAATCGCAGGATCGCCTCCGGCACGATGAAGCTGCGCCCGAGCGGCATCGCGCCGATCACCGTGGCGCCGCGCTCCGTGCCGCCGAGCGCAGCGACTTCGGCACGCGCCTGGGCCAGCTCCGCGGTCGCAAGCTGCAGCTGATGGCACAGGCGCAGGGCCTCACGGGTCGCGCGCAGGCCATGGCTCGTCGTCTCGAACAGCGGCACGCCCATTCTGCGCTCGAGCTCTCGGGCAGCCCGATGCAGTGTCGCGCGGGTCATGCGATGGGCGCGAGCCGCTGCTCCGAAACCGCCTGCCTCCACGACCGCCAGGAGCGCCTGCAGTTGCCTGGAAGTTATCCCATGGAGCCCGTCGCCGACGCTTCCCGCCGGCGGCGCCGCTGACGCGATGGCTTCCGCGATGCGTTGCAGGACGCGCGAGACGCGCTGCACGCAGAGTCGTCCGGCCTCGGTAAGCTCCATCCCCTGTGCGGTGCGGGCGAACAACTGGCGGTCGAATTCCCGCTCCACAGCGGCAATCGCCTGCGTGACGGCCGGTTGGCTCAAGTGTGCCGCCCGCGCCGCGGCGCTCACGCTTCCGAGCTGTGCCACCGAGGAGAGCACGGACAAGTGTCGAAGATTCGGTATCCGGCCGGTCATGCGGCGATCTCCAGGGAACCGCGCCGTATGTAATTTCTTATACCCGGCACAATTTTGCAATTGGCGCGGCAGGATTCCGCGGCGGACAATCGTCCCCGAGTCCGCCATCGAGGGCGCCGCCAGTGAGCGTCGTTCATACCAACATCTTCCGGGCCGATCGCGCCGCCGTCGAACGCCTGGGAGCCTCCGGGGTGGCGACGGTGCACGAGGCACAAGGCCGGACCGGGCTCCTCGCCCCGTACATGCGGCCGATCTTCGCCGGTGCGCGCATCGCCGGAACCGCGGTCACGGTCAGCCTGCCTCCCTGCGACAACTGGATGATCCATGTCGCGGTCGAGCAGTGCCGCGAGGGAGACGTTCTCGTCGTCGCACCGACTTCCTTCTCCGATGCCGGCTACTTCGGTGAGCTGCTGGCCACCTCGCTGCGGGCTCATGGCGTACGCGCACTCATCATCGATGCCGGAGTACGCGACGTGCGCGACCTGAAGGAGATGGCCTTTCCGGTGTGGTCGAAAGTCATCTCCGCCCAGGGCACCGTCAAGGAGACGCTCGGCAGCGTGAACGTGCCGGTGGTCTGCGGAGGCACTCTCGTCAATCCCGGCGATGTGGTCGTGGCGGACGATGACGGTGTGTGCATCGTTCCGCGCCTGCAGGCGGGGCAAGTCGCCGATGCCAGCGCCGCCCGCGAGGCCAAGGAGGCGAAAGCGCGGGAGCGGCTGAAGGCCGGTGAGCTGGGTCTCGACATCTATCAGATGCGGGAGAAGCTGGCGCGCCTGGGGCTCGTCTATCGCGACGAGCGGCCGCAGGAGTAAGCGCGTGCTTCGGGCGATCCCCGCGACGCTGATGCGCGGCGGCACCTCGAAGGGACTCTATTTCAACGCGCGTGACCTTCCCCCCGAGCGCGCCATTCGCGATCGGGTTCTGCTCGCGGCCATGGGCTCTCCCGACATCCGTCAGATCGACGGCGTGGGCGGAGCCCATCCGCTCACCAGCAAAGTCGCGGTGGTCGGTCCCCCGACACGGGCGGACGCCGACGTCGATTATCTCTTTCTGCAGGTCGTGGTCGACAAGGCCGAGGTCAGCGACTCGCAGAACTGCGGCAACATTCTCGCCGGAGTCGGCCCCTGGGCGATCGAGAACGGCCTGGTCCCCGTCACCGGCGCAACCACGTCGGTGCGAATCCACATGGTCAACACCGGCAGCATCGCCGTCGCGCACGCACCAACGCCAAACGGGGCGATGGAATACGAGGGCGATGCGCGCATCGACGGTGTTCCGGGCACGGCCGCCGGGATCAGCATCGACTTTCTCGACGTCGCAGGCTCATCCTGCGGCTCCCTTTTTCCGACCGGCAATGTGTCGGACCGTATCGACGGGCTCGAGGTCACCTGCATCGATAACGGCATGCCCGTCGTACTGCTCGATGCCAGGGATTTCGGCATCAGTGGCGAGGAGTCGCCGCAAGCGCTCGAGGGCAACGCAACTCTCAAAGCGCGCGTGGAGAAGATCCGCCTGGCCGTCGGTCCGCGGATGAACCTCGGCGACGTCGCGAAGAAGACCGTGCCGAAGATGTCGCTGATTTCGCCCGCACGCCACGGCGGCGATCTCAACACGCGTACGTTCATTCCTCACCGCGTGCATGAGGCAATCGGAGTGCTCGGCGCTGTCAGCGTCGCCACTGCGTGCATGATGCCTGGGAGCCTCGCGGCGCGTGTCGCCGGCCGCGACGTCTCTCCCGGTGTGCGTCGCCTCGAGATCGAACATCCCACCGGTTTTTTCACCATCGAGATGGATGTGGCCAATGACGGGGGCGAGCTGAGGGTCAGGCGCTCGGCCCTTTTGCGGACGGCTCGAAAACTGATGCGCGGCGAGGTGTTCGTGCCGTCCGCTGCGTGGAGTGCCTCGTGAGCGGCGGCGGCTCGTGCACGGGGCCGGCGCCCTCGAGCTCCGCGATCTCCTCGGCGCCTGTGTGGCCGGCGGGACCACCGCCCGGGATAGCACTGATCGGTTACGGTGAAGTAGGCCAGATTCTCGCTGCCGACCTCAAAGCTGCCGGCGTCGGTGATGTCCTGATCTGGGACCGTCTCTTCCCCATATCCTCCAGCGCACCGAGCCGGGCCGCCGAGTCGGCCAAGGCGCGCGCCGCGGCTTCGATGGCGGAAGCGGTGACGGGCCGTACGCTGATCATCTCGGCCGTCACTGCGGCCAACTGCGTGCCCGCGGCGCGCGAGGCAGCCGGCGCGATCGCTCCGCAGGCGATCTACTTCGATCTGAATTCCGTTGCACCGCAGACCAAGCGTACTGCAGCCGCGGCGATCGAGACCGGCGGCGGGCGCTATGTCGAGGCCGCGGTGATGTCGCCGATCGCACCGAAGCGCATCGGCTCACCCATGTTGATCGGCGGCCCTCATGCCGCGGCATTCGAGCCGCTGGCGCGGACCATCGGCTTCATCGGCATTCGGGTGTTCGATCAGGCGGTGGGGCGAGCCTCGGCGGCGAAGATGTGCCGCAGCGTGATGATCAAAGGCCTGGAGGCGCTGTTCGCCGAATCGTTGCTTGCCGCCCGCCGGCACGGCGTGGAGCGAACGGTGCTGGAGTCGCTCCGGGATCTGTTCCCCAATGAGGACTGGGAACGGATCGCGGGCTATATGATCTCGCGCTCCCTCCAGCACGGCCGGCGCCGCGCCGAGGAAATGCGCGAGGCTGCGCAAGCCGTCGCCGACGCTGGCCTCGATCCTCTGATGAGCCTCGCTTGTGCCGCCAGGCAGGAATGGGCGGCAAGCCGCCGGCCGCCGCATACGCCCGCCGCGCTCGCAGAGCTGTTGGACGCCGTGCTCGCTTTGAGCGGGACCGAGCAGCCGGAGACCGCCTGGAACCGGGAGACCGCATGATCATCGACTGTCACGGCCACTATACGACCGCGCCCGCGGCGCATCAGCGGTTTCGCGAGGCCCAGACCGCGCGCCTCGAGGATCCCACCCTGCCGCCTGCGGCGCCGGCACGGATTTCCGACGACGAGATCCGCGAGACCATCGAGGCCAATCAGCTCAAGCTGCAGAGAGAGCGCGGCAGCGATCTCACGCTCTTTTCCCCGCGCGCCTCGGCGATGGGCCATCACATCGGGGACGAAGACGTATCGTCTGCCTGGACACGCGCCAACAACGACCTGATCGGGCGAGTCGTCGGCCTCTACCCGGATAACTTCGCCGGCGTCTGTCAGCTGCCGCAGTCGCCCGGAGTCCCGATCGCCAACTCGGTGCACGAGCTCGAGCGTTGCGTGCGGGAGTTGGATTTCGTCGGCTGCAACCTGAACCCTGATCCCTCGGGCGGTCACTGGAAGTCACCGCCGCTCACCGACCGGCACTGGTATCCCTTCTACGAGAAGATGGTCGAGCTCGAAGTGCCGGCGATGGTGCATGTCTCGGCCTCCTGCAACCCTTGCTTCCATGCGACCGGTGCTCACTACATCAACGCCGATACCACGGCGTTCATGCAATTCATCCAAGGGGACCTGTTCCGCGATTTCCCGACCCTGAAATTCATCATCCCGCACGGCGGCGGCGCGGTTCCCTACCACTGGGGCCGCTATCGCGGCCTCGCCGACATGCTGAAGCGCCCGCCCCTCGCCGACCATGTGATGAGGAATGTCTTTTTCGATACCTGCGTCTACCACCAGCCGGGCATCGATCTCCTCTGCCGCGTGATCGATCTCGACAACATTCTCTTCGGTTCCGAGATGGTGGGCGCGGTGCGCGGCATCGACCCCGAGACAGGGTTCCACTTCGATGACACCAGACGGTACATCGATGCCCTGCCGATCCCACAAGCGGACAGGATCCGGATCTTCGAGAAGAACGCGCGCCGCGTGTTTCCCCGGCTCGACGCGTTGCTGGAGGCGAAGGGAAAATGAGCGCGGCTCTCGTACCCGGCGGGCCAGGATGGGCCGCGAGCGGCGCCTCGGGCCGATTCACGATGGACCGCGACTGGCTTGCCTATCACCCGTGTCCATCGAAGCCCACTTACATTCCGCCACCAGGCGCTGTCGATGCGCACTGCCACGTGTTCGGTCCGGGCGCGGAATTTCCCTACGCGCCGGAGCGCAAATACACCCCGTGCGATGCGTCGAAAGAACACCTCTGGGCGCTGCGCGATTATCTCGGGCTCGAGCGCAATGTCATCGTGCAGGCGACCTGCCACGGAACCGACAATCGGGCGCTCGTCGATGCTCTGCGTGCTTCGCATGGCCGCGCGCGAGGCGTTGCTTCGGTGGCACGCAGCGTGACGGACGCGGAGCTGCACGCGCTCGATGCCGCGGGCGTTCGCGGAGTACGTTTCAATTTCGTCAAGCGCCTGGTCGACACGACACCTCGCGAGGTACTCGAGGCGATCGCCGCCCGGGTGGCTCCGCTCCGCTGGCATATCGTCATCTACTTCGAGGCCGCGGAGCTGCCGCAGCTGTACGACTTCTTCGCCTCGCTGCCGACGACCGTCGTCGTCGATCACATGGGTCGACCGGATGTCACCAAGTCCGTCGACGGACCGGAGTTCGAGCTGTTCGTCCGCCTGATGCGGGAGCATGAGAACGTATGGTCCAAGGTCAGCTGCCCGGAGCGGCTGTCGAAGGCCGGACCGCCCCGGTACGATGACGTCGTACCTTTTGCCCGCAGGCTGGTCGCGACCTTCCCGGACCGGGTCCTCTGGGGCACGGACTGGCCACATCCCAATCTGAAGACTCACATGCCGGACGACGGCAAGCTGCTCGATTACGTGCCATTGATCGCGCCGACACCGGACTTGCAGCAGAAGCTGCTGGTCGGGAATCCCCGCCGGCTCTACTTCGACAGGTAATGCGCCATGAAGATCATCCTCGCCGGCGCCGGCGCCTTCGGTCAGAAGCACCTCGATGCCATCCGGGCGATCGGCGGCATCGAAGTCGAGTCGCTGGTCGGGCGCGAGCTCGCGCCGACGCTCGAGGTCGCGAAGAAATACGGAATCGCTCACGCCACCACTTCGCTCACCGAAGCGCTGGCCCGGCCCGGTGCAACGGCCGCAATCCTGGCGACACCCACACAACTGCATGCCTCGCAGACGATCGAATGCCTGCAGGCCGGCAAGCACGTGCAGGTCGAGATTCCTCTCGCCGACAGCTGGGCCGATGCCCAGGCGGTCGCTCGCGCGCAGCGCGAGACCGGTCTCGTCTGCATGGTGGGCCATACCCGGCGGTTCAATCCGTCGCATCAGTGGATCCATGGGCGGATTGCCGCGGGCGAGCTGCGCATCCAGCAGATGGACGTGCAGACCTATTTCTTCCGCCGCACGAACACGAACGCGCTCGGGCAGCCGCGCTCATGGACCGATCACCTGCTCTGGCATCACGCGGCGCATACCGTGGACCTGTTCGCTTATCAGACCCGATCCCCGATCACCCTTGCGCATGCGATACAGGGTCCGATCCACCGGCAGCTGGGGATCGCCATGGACATGTCGATTCAGCTGAAAACGGCCACGGGCGCCATCTGCACGCTGTCACTCTCCTTCAACAACGACGGGCCGCTCGGAACCTTCTTCCGTTACATCTGCGACAACGGCACCTACATCGCGCGCTACGACGACCTCGTCGATGGCAAGGACCACAAAATCGACGTCTCCAAGGTGGACGTGTCGATGAGCGGCATAGAGCTGCAGGACCGGGAATTCTTTGCCGCCATCCGCGAAAACCGCGAGCCCAACGCCAGCGTCCAGAAGGTTCTGCCCTGCTACAGGATACTCGGCGAGCTGGAGAGCCGACTCGACGCGCAGGGGTGATGCCCGCCGTGGCATCGAATGCCTCCGGAAAGGGGGCTTCGCCCGAAATGACTAGCCGGTATTGCGGCAGGTCCCCACCGGGAGGCATTTCGGCCCGGTCGCCGTGACCTTATGATGCCCTCTCCTTCGCCTCGAGGGTCGGGCATGACGTCGAACGAAACCTGGACCGCGGTACATCGCAACGTTGTCGTGGCGAGTTTCCTGGGATGGATGCTCGACGCGTTCGACTACTTCCTTGTCGTATTCGTGTTCGGGCGCCTGGCGGGTGAGTTCCACACTGACGTCACGACGGTAACCTGGGCCCTTACGCTCACATTGGCACTGCGTCCGGTCGGCGCCTTCCTATTCGGCCGCATCGCCGATCGCTACGGGCGCCGCCCGGCGCTGATGGCAAGCGTCCTGCTGTACTCGGCCATGGAGCTGGCGACCGCATTCGCGCCCTCTCTGGCGGTGTTTCTCACGCTGCGTGCCCTGTATGGCGTCGCCATGGGCGGGGAATGGGGCGTCGGCGCGTCACTTGCCTTCGAGTCTGTGCCCACCCGATCGCGTGGCCTGGTCTCCGGCATCCTGCAGGCCGGCTATCCCTGCGGATACCTGCTGGCCGCCGTGGTCTACGGGCTGCTGTTCGTGCACATCGGCTGGCGCGGGATGTTCATCGTCGGGGCGGCCGCGCCGGTGCTCCTCGTGTTGTTCATCTTCGGCAAGGTGCCGGAGTCTCCGACCTGGACTTTAGGTAGCCGGGCGCCTGCGAGCCGCGGATTGCTCGAGGCCCTGCGAGGTCACTGGCCGCTCGCGCTTTACGCGATCCTGCTGATGACGTGCTTCAACTTCTTCAGTCACGGCACCCAGGATCTCTACCCGCGGCTCCTGCAGGCGCAGCGCGGCTTTTCGACGGGAACCACCGCCAGCATTGCCGTCGTCTACAACATCGGCGCCATCCTGGGGGGACTCCTGTTCGGCTCGCTGTCGAGCCGCATTGGCCGGCGCCGCAGCATTGCGCTCGCCGCGGCGCTCTCGCTCATCGCGCTGCCCTTCTGGACCTATTCGTCCACGCCCGTGACGCTGGCTGCCGCCGCCTTCGCCATGCAATTCATGGTGCAGGGAGCCTGGGGCGTCGTGCCCGTGCACCTCAACGAGCTGTCGCCGGGAGGCATACGGGCAACGTTTCCCGGCGTCGTCTATCAGCTGGGCAATCTGGTCGCCTCGGGCAACGCTCCGTTGCAGTCGGCCATAGCTGACGCACACGGGCATGCCGGGCGCGCGGATTACGCGTTTGCCCTCACCGTCATATGCGGAGTGGTTGCCGTGGCGCTGGTGCTGCTATCGCTGTTGGGTCCGGAGCGACGCGACACCCAATTCGAGATATGATGATCCGCGGAGCCACGCGGATCTCACAACCATGAACAGGCGCTCTTTCCTTCACTCGTCCGCTGCGACCGCGGTCGGCTCGCTGGCGGCGGCGTCGGCATTCGCACGATCCCTGCAGGATCCTGCCGGCACGACACCGCCGGCCCGGGACTGGAATGACCCGACATCGGTCGCTTATCCCGATCCGGCCATCGAAGCGTTCGACGGCAGGTTCAGGAAATACATCGTCGGCACCACCGAGATCCGCCGCGTTTGGACCGGCGCCGAGTGGACGGAGGGGCCGGTTTATTTCGGCGACATGCACAGCGTCATCTTCAGCGACGTCCCGAACGATCGGATGATGCGATATGACGAAGTGACAGGCGAAACCACCGTATTTCGTTACCCCTCGAACGAGGCGAACGGCAACACACGCGACCGGCAGGGAAGACTGGTGACCTGCGAGCAGCGTACGCGTCGCGTAACCCGCACCGAGTACGACGGCAGCATCACAGTTCTGGCGGATCGTTATGACGGCAAGCCACTCAACTCACCCAACGGCGTGGTGGTCAAATCCGACGGGACGGTGTGGTTCACCGATCCGACCTACGGCATCGGGGGCGATCATGAGGGCTGGCGAGCCAAGCCGAGGCTGCCGGGGAACGTCTACCGGCTGGATCCGGCCACCAGCAGGCTGAGCATCGCCGCCGACGGCTTTCATAAGCCCAACGCCGTCTGCTTCTCCCCCGATGAGAAAACCCTCTATGTCTCCGACACAGCCGGGCCACCATCGAACATCCAGGCGTTCGACGTCGGCGCACAGGGCAAGCTGAGCAACCGCCGCGTGTTCCACGACTTCGCCGATACTCACGGCGGCATCGGCGATGACATTCGCGTCGATGAGGATGGCAATCTCTGGTGCGCCGGCGGCTGGTCGCCCGACAAGAACTTCAATGGAGTCAGCGTCTTCGCCCCCGACGGCACGCCGATCGGACGCATCGTGCTGCCGGAGGTAGCCGCGAATCTGTGCTTCGGCGGCTATCAGCACAACCGCAGCCGGCTCTATATCTGTGCGAGCACGTCCCTGTACGCCGTTTACGTGGGTGTCCGCGGGCTCGGAGTTTAGCTGCGCGCGGCAGAGTTGACGGCTCAGCCCTGGTGGCTGGCCGCTCACCGGGCAGGTATCCTGAAAGGGCTATGACACAGACTGCCCATCGCGCGGCGGCGAAGGCCTTCGAGAGTTGTCAGTAGCGCAGCGGCGGTAGGATGGCGGAAAAAATTGATTGCGTCGTCATCGGCGCCGGCGTGGTCGGCCTTGCGGTCGCGCGCGCGCTGGCGATGCGCGGCCGCGAGACATTGGTCCTCGAGGCGGAGGATGCGATCGGCACCGGCACCAGCTCTCGCAACAGCGAGGTCATTCACGCCGGGATCTATTACACACCTGGATCGGCCAAGGCGACTCTCTGCGTCGCGGGTAAGCATCTTCTCTATGCCTACTGCGAGGGCCGAGGCATCGAGCATCGGCGCTGCGGCAAGCTGATCGTCGCCGCCGATCAGGAGCAGCTGAAGGCACTGCGGAAGATGGAGGCCATCGCCCGCGCCAACGGCGTCCATGATTTGCAGTGGCTCACCGCGGCCGAGGCGAAAGCCATGGAGCCCGCCCTGAGCTGCGCAGCCGCGCTATTCTCACCCTCCACCGGCATCATCGACAGCCACGGCTTCATGCTTGCAATGCAGGGAGACCTGGAGAACGCCGGCGGCACGGTCGCCTTGCGAGCGCCTGTGAGGCGCGGACACTGTGGCCGGGACGCAATTCATCTCGAAGCCGGCAGTGATGATGCCCTCGACGTTTCCGCGCACGTGGTCATCAACAGCGCGGGCCTGTACGCCCAGGATGTGGCGCGGCGGATCGACGGCATTCCCGCCGCGAGCATACCGCCCACCGTATACGCCAAGGGCTGCTATTACGCGTTGCAAGGAAGATCGCCGTTCCGGCACCTCATTTATCCGCTCCCTGTGCCAGGCGGCCTCGGCGTGCATCTCACGCTCGATCTCGCCGGCCAGGCGAGGTTCGGGCCGGATGTCGAGTGGGTCGAGAAGTTGGATTACACCGTCGACCCCGCTCGCGCGGACCGCTTCTACAGCGTCATTCGCGGTTACTGGCCGGACCTGCCCGACGGTGCCCTGCAGCCGGGCTATGCCGGGATTCGTCCCCAGCTGAAGCGCCCGGGCGGCCCCGCGGTGGATTTCCTCATCCAGGGACCCGAGTCGCACGGAGTGAGCGGCCTGATCAATCTCTATGGAATCGAGTCGCCTGGTTTGACGGCCTCCCTGGCCATCGCAGAGCAGGTGGCAAAAGCCGTGGCCCGCCGATAAGCACGCCCGAAGGCGGCGTGCACCCTGTCTGCCTCCTGAGACAGCTCTGGCCCCCCGGCCGCGCCGGAGCTAAGGTATCCCTGTACCTGCACCTGCAGACGAGGAGGAGGAGGCGCCATGGCCAGACGTCCACTCAGGGGAAGCGAGCGAAGCCCGCTGCCGAATTCCAGCGCACTGGGACCCGCGGATCCCGCGGAGCGGCTCGAAGTCACCATCATCATTCGCGCATCCGACAGGCAAGGCCTGCAGGATCGCCTGCAGAAACTCGCGCGCGGCGAGCGCTCCGGCGGTCCTCTCTCCCGCGCCGACTTCGCCCGGCGCCACGGCGCCAGTCGTGCGGACCTGGATGCGGTGCGGGAATTCGTCGAAGCGCATGGAATCGCCGTGGTGCAGGAGCACGCGGGGCGCCACGCCATGGTGTTGAGCGGCACGGTCGCGCAATTCAACGACGCTTTCGGGATCGAGCTGCAACATTACTCGCATCCGGGCGGTACCTACCGCGGCAGGAGCGGCCCGCTGCAAATTCCGGCGGAGTTGGACGGCGTCATCGAGGCGGTCCTGGGCCTGGACAACCGTCCGCAGGCCAAGGCGCACTTCCGCATGAAGGGGTCCGGCGACGGCGGCTCGCGGCCGGCGCAGGCGGCAGCGCCATCGTTCACTCCGGTGCAGCTCGCTGCGCTCTATGACTTCCCGCAGAGTGACGGCAAGGGCGAATGCATCGCCATCATCGAGCTCGGCGGCGGGTACAAGCCGCAGGACATCCAAACGTACTTCAGCGGGCTCGGCCTCGCGGCTCCCGCCGTCACTGCGGTTTCGGTCGATCAGGGCTCGAATCAACCGACGGGCGATCCGAACGGTCCGGACGGCGAGGTGATGTTGGACATCGAGGTGGCCGGGGCGATCGCTCCCGCTGCGACCATCGCCGTATACTTTGCACCCAACACCGATGCGGGCTTTCTGGATGCAGTGACGACTGCCATTCATGACGACGTGCGCAAGCCGTCCGTCATCTCGATCGGCTGGGGCGGCGCCGAGTCCACCTGGACTCAACAGGCGATGTCGGCCATGGATCAGGCATTTCAGGCCGCGGCCACCATGGGCATCACCGTATGCGTCGCTGCCGGCGACAATGGCTCGACTGATGGCGTGAGTGATGGCGGCAATCACGTGGATTTCCCCGCCTCCAGTCCCAATGCGCTGGCGTGCGGAGGTACCAGCCTCCAGGCCAATGGCAAGACCATCGTGAGCGAGGTCGTGTGGAACGATGGCAATCCGGCCAGTGGCGCCGGGGGTGGCGGCGTCAGCACCTTCTTCGCGTTGCCGGCATGGCAGCAGGGACTGACTGCGGCCGATGCGGAGGGCAACCTCAGCCCGCTTGCAAACCGCGGTGTTCCCGACGTATCCGCAGATGCCGATCCGCAGACTGGCTATGACGTGATGGTGGATGGGACCAAGGCCGTGTTCGGCGGTACGAGCGCGGTCGCTCCACTGTGGGCCGGACTCATTGCGCGCATCAACGCGTTGACCGGTCGCGCCGCGGGCCTGATCAATCCCGCGCTCTACGGCCAGCCTTCCGCATTGCACGACATTACGCAGGGCAACAACGGCGGTTTCGCCGCCTCACCTGGTTGGGACGCGTGCACCGGCCTGGGCAGCCCTGACGGAACCAAGGTGGCGGCCATCACCGGCCTCTGATCCGCGCTGATGCCAAGCTGAACGGCGGCGCCGCGGCTGCGCCACCGATCCACGGCGGTTCATGACCCGTTCAACCCTTGCTCCTTAGGATGTGGAGCATGTCTTCCTCATGCAACACGAGACCGCGGAATGTGAAGTCCGCTCGACGCATGGGACGCGGCCGAACAAATGCTTTGCTCGTCATGAGGGATCTTCAGGAATCTTCACAAAGCGGTGCGGCTCAGCTTTGCCGCCCTTCGCGTAAAATTGCCGTCCGTTGTCGCCACTACCGTCATCGGTGGGCTGGCATCGGCGTTCTGAGTAAGCGTCGTCGTTGCCCTGGAGCGACTCGAGAGATGGAAAAGCCCCTGATGCGAACCTTTCAAAGCCCTCCGACGATCAACGGCTCTGCGGCCGGTGCCATGGCCGTCGTGCCGCCCGCCAACATGGGGCTTACGCCCACCCGTGACCCGGGCGAGCTATGGACGTATCTGGTGTACGCCTTGGTTGCCGTTGGCTGCATCACCGTCGGTTATTATCAATTCCAGGTCATCGTGCTGCGCGTCCTCAGGATAGCAGAGAAGCAACACGGAATTCGCGCGCTGGCCTACCTCGGCCTCTTCTGGCTGGGTCTCGGTTTCCTGCTGATCGTGATCCGTACGATCTTATGGATCGTCTACCGGCCGGCGCCCGCGGCAACACGCGAAAGTGCGCCCAGTCTGACCGTCATCATCCCCGCATACAACGAAGGGGCAATGGTG
>Ga0134125_10000208_pt1 | contig 87354 bp, 54 predicted proteins | sample KB31751_FD_96464 | JGI IMG/M metagenome (GOLD analysis project Ga0134125, IMG submission 96464) | Terrestrial soil microbial communities with excess Nitrogen fertilizer from Kellogg Biological Station, Michigan, USA - KB3-175-1 | ecosystem: Environmental > Terrestrial > Soil > Unclassified ... | reverse complement strand
GCGTCCAGCAACTGGCGCACGAGGATGGAGCCGATATAACCGGCGCCGCCGACGACGAGGATCGGGCCCGAATCATTGTGATTGGTGCGGGATTTCCTGTTGGAGTGCGATTCGGTTTCTTTCGACCGGCGTTCGAGGAACGGAGCGGCGATCATCGCGGCCGTCACCAGGACGGAGAACCAGATCACGACGCTGCGAGATACCAGATCGTTCCGGAACATCAGATAATTCGCCGCGAGGAAAAACAGCAGCGACAGGCCGGCGCCGCGCACGATCGTATTCACGCGATAGCGCAGCGTGTAGAAGCCGGAACGCTCATAGACACCGGTCATCAGGAACACGAAGGGGAACACCAGCGACAGCGGCCAGAAAAAGTGGCCGTAATAATGAGGAAAATACTCGGCGATGGTTTGAGCCGTGTCAGTTCTCCCCATTACCGTGTAGGAAGTGACCGCCGCGGCGAGGGCCACGAGCAGGCACACGTGGATCACGACAAAGTCAGTGAGCATTCTCCAGGAAACAGCGCGAAAAGGTGTCCGCCGAATTGCATCAAGCATTTTTTTAATAGTTCCTATCCCGATCTATGAATTCTTTTTCGTTGCCGTTCAGGCCGCCGCGAGAGTCAGCGAAGGCGCGGCAGGCGATTCCATATTGTGCCGTGAAGCTCCGAGGACTTCCTGAACCGCGTCTATCACGTCTTCCACATCGCGGTCCGCCATCGCCGGATAACACGGCAGCGAAACCAGCCCGTGGTAACGGCGTTCCGCTACAGGGAACATTGCAGGTGTATAGCCAAGCTGCTCACTGTAATAGGGATGCCGGTGCACAGGAATGAAATGTACGCTTGTACCAATTCGCGCCTTCTTCAGTGCAGCGATGAAGGTCTCGCGATCGAGATTTGTCGCTTCTCTGCGAATCTGCACAGCGTAAAGATGATAAGTGTGATTCCTACCCGCTATCTCCTCGGGCAGCCGGAGTTCCGGGAAGGCGGCAAAGGCTTCGTTATAACGCGCGGCGATGGTGCGCCGGCGCTCATTGAAGGATTCGAGACGGCGGAGTTGATGAATGCCGATTGCCGCCTGCATATCCATCATGTTGCACTTGAATCCCGCTTCTGTGACTTCGTAGTACCACGAACCGGTCTCGCCATACCGCTTCCAGGCGTCTCGATTCATACCGTGCAGCGAGAGGCGGCGCACGTGATCCGCAAATACATCGTCGTTGGTTGTAATCATTCCACCTTCGCCTGTTGTCATATTCTTCGTGGCGTAGAAGCTGAAACAGGTAGACAAGCTGTGGGTGCCGATGAGACGGCCGTGATAACGCGTGCCAGCGGCGTGGGCGGCGTCTTCAATAATCGGAATGCCATGATTTTCGGCGACGCGGATGATTTCATCCAGATCGCACGCCATGCCGGAATAATGTACCGGGATGATGGCGCGCGTGCGTGGCGTAATTGCGCGCGCGACAGCTTCGGGATCGATCTGCAGATATTCGTTGACGTCAACCAGAACGGGTTTCGCGCCTGTATGCACGACGACATTCGCACTGGCACAGAACGTCATGGTGGGGACAATCACCTCATCGCCCGGGCCGATGCCGAGAGCCATCAGCGAAAGATGCAGAGCGGCCGTGCAGGAGCCGACCGCAACGGCGTGGCGCGCCCCAACGTATTCCGCGAATTCGTTTTCGAAGCGCTTGACCTTCGGCCCCGTGGTGAGCCAGCCCCCGCGCAGGCTGTCGACAACTTCGTTGATTTCATCTTCGCCGATAGACGGCAGCCCGTAAGGCAGAAATTCACTGCGTGTCATGAATAGAACTCCCCGTTCGACCTTTGTTGTTGAAACAGACCCCTGCTACACGATTCGGCGCCAGGTAAGACTGACAGCCGCCACCCGAAAACCGCATTTTTCGTAAAGCCGGGCCGCAGCGATATTGCGGAGCTGCGTACCAACCTCGACAAATGAAACACCCTGAAGCGAAAACCACTCAAGAGCGGCCAAGGTGGCTGCGGACGCGACTCCGCTGTTACGGGCGGAGGCCGCGGTAGCAACCATACCAATCTCGCCGCAACCGATACCAAGCACGCGCGTTGCCTCTTTATCTATGCGGCATGTCACATAACCAAGGACACGGTCTCCGGCGCGGGCAATGATGACAGCGTCCGCGATGTGGCCGAGGCAGCTGTTCACCACCCAGGTTTCATTCACGCGGTCCGCGGTCTCTGTGTCGATTGCCGAATCCGCGTGAAAACGGTCATGGGTGTAAGCGGTACGTGCGAGTTCACGCACCTGTGGAAGGTCGGATTCGTGAAACAAGCGGAGTTCGAACGAGTGCGGCGGCGCTTGAAATGTGGCTGGCATGGGGATCCGGAGAGAGAAAGTCTGAATGCCATCAATCAGATCGAAATTGTTTTTGCGCAATGCTTCGATCGAAGTCAGATCGGCGGCATCCACGCGGGTGGTGATGTGGCGAATGCCACGATTCCCGCAGGCGAGTACAGTTTCCGACACCATGTCGCGCTTGCTGGCGGCCGCGCTGGTCCGATCGCCGCTCGCGACCAGAAGATCAATGCGGGCGGCGGGAAAACCGAATTGCCCGGAATCCCACGCGAGCTCACTCCAGCAGGCAAGACCCGTGATTTCACAATCGTTACACCGGCAGACGCGATGTGTGTTTTCCCGCATCAAGAGGCCATGAACACGTTCTGCCTGAAGGGCTTCCACACGGTCTGAAGTGGCAATCTGATGCCACGGAGTGTACCCTTGCCTGCCATGCGCGGCGACAAAGTGCTCCAGTTCTTCCACACTCGCCGAAGTGGCGCCGGTCGCGGTGGCGATCATAATGACGACTCCTTCTGGCCGCTGGTATGAATTCCCTGGCGGCGCAAAACGTAGCCGACGGTCTGACACAGTACGCGCGCATCGAGGCCGAAGGATCGGCGATCAATATATTCGACATCGAGCTGGCGACGGCGTTCCCACGGAATTTCGTTGCGGCCGCTGATCTGCGCGAGGCCAGTGAGGCCGGGGCGGGCGCAGAGGCGCCGCTTATCGGCGTCAGAGTAGAAGCGAATCTGATCGGGCAGTTCCGGGCGCGGCCCCACGAGACTCATATCGCCTTTGAACACGTTGATCAGTTGCGGCAGTTCATCGAGACTCGTGCCCCGGAGGAAGTGGCCGATGCGCGTGACGCGCGGGTCGTCAGGAGAGCTCCAGGCGGAGCCATCAGCGTTTCGGAGATCGGGAGCGTTCACTGTCATGGTGCGGAATTTATTCAGCGTGAAGACCCGGCCGCCGCGGCCGAGGCGCTTCTGGCGGAACAGCGCCGGTCCCGGAGACGTGAAGCGGATGGCGGCGGCAATTCCAAGAAGCAGCGGGCTCAAAACGATGAGAGCCGCGCCGGAGAGCACGACATCCATGGCGCGTTTGCCGAACGGCTCCTTATTATCAGCCGCGACGACCGGCATGCATTCGGAGAGAATTTTGTCGTACTCAGCGCTGTAGCGGTCGAGCATCGCACGGCTGGTATAGGTAGACCGGAACCGGACAGAGGCTGCCTTCGCGAGCTTCTCGGCATATGCCGGTTCATTGGCGATTTTCATAATCGCGACAGCGAGAGCGGCGCGATCGCGCGGGGCGATCAGATGGGCGCATTCGCCTTCGCGCGTCACCTCGCGGTTGCTGCCGATGGCGGTCGCGACGATCGGCTTTTCCATCGCCATGGCCTCAAGCAGAGCGATCGAGAGCCCCTCACGCAGGCTGGGGAGCGCCACCATATCGGCCGCTGAGAGAAGATCGCCGACATCCTTGCGGAAACCGAGGAAGTGAACGACGTCCTGAAGACCGAGTCGCGCGGCCTGCTGTTCCAGAGCGCCCTGCATGGGCCCGGTGCCTGGCAGCCAGATTTTGACGGGACGCGAAAGCTGGCGGCGTACAGTCGCTACCGCCGCGAGCAGGTCGTCGAGCCCTTTACCATCGGCAAGACGGCCGATAGAAACGATGAGAAAGTCTTCCCGGCCAAGGCCATGCTCGGCGCGGGTGGCCTCCCTGCCCTTCGTGACCTGAATGCGCTCGGCCGCGATGCCGTTCGGGATCGCGATCATCTTGCTCTCATCGCCGATACCGAGCGACAGACCCCAGCGCCGATGGAATTCGCTCACCGTAATGATGCGATGGCACCAGTTCGCGGCGCGGCGCTCCAGAGCCGCATAGATGCGAAGCGCGTATAGCTGCGATTGTTCATGAAATGCGAAGCCGTGAACGGTGTGGACGATAGCCGGCACGCCAGCCATCTTCGCGCCGAGGCGTCCAACGAAGCCACCCTTGGACGTATGGGTGTGGACCAGCGTATATGGATTCCGGCGCAGAAATCGATAAAGGCGCCAGAGTCCGCGCAGATCGCGGAATGGCCGGATGTCGCGCCAGATGACATCCAGATAGACAACGCCGATACCATTCTCTTCGAGAACTTTGATCAGTGCGGGATCGGTGGTAAGTACATCGACTTCCCAGCCGAGGTCGCTTGCCATGCGGGCGAGATCCAGAATGATGACGGACCCGCCGCCGAATTTCGATTCTCCGACGACGTGGAGCAGTTTCATAATGCCTTCGATTCCTCAGTGCGCTGTCATTTGGCGACAGGCTCCGCTGTGTAGTGCACACCACAGTCCACAGCATCGCCGCCGTTCGACCTGGTATTCGAAAAAGGATCGAGACGCATCCAGCGGAGGAGGACCCATGCGGCCACGGCGACAGTAGCCTGAGTCGCCACGACCACCCACGCCATACCGACGCCGCCGAAATGGGGAGCAACGAGTATCGCGAGGATGACATTCAGCGCGCCGCAGGCCAGAACGACGGTATTGAGTTCTTTTTCGAGATCGAGCGGCAGCATCCAGTGGATGGTCAGGACATTCCGAAGCGCGATGAGGGGAGCGAGCAGGCTCAGGATGCGGAGAGGCTCAATCGCGGCCTCGTAACCAGGACCGAGCAGCACCCGCACGAGTAACGGCGCCAGCGCCCACATCAGCGCGGCCATCACCACGCCGACGCTGCACATGATTAAAGCGCCCAGCCGCGCCAGACGCAGCGTACGGTCGCGAGACTGCGTGGCTACATGGCTGATGCGCGGATAGACCGCTTCGCTGGCGGGCGCGAGCAGGCCGGTAAGAGCGCGGCAGATGCGGTCGGCGCCCGCATAGAACCCGACAATCTCGGGCCGGGCAAAGAAGCCCAGCAGGAACGTATTCCCGACGGAAAACAGCGCGGAGGCATTTCGCGGAATGAAGGTCTTCGCGCTGCCTCTCAGCGCGGCAAGCACCGCGTCCCTCGTCGGCACTTCAAAGCCGGTGATCCTCGAAGCGAGCACGAGCGATATCGCCAGCGAGACAAACGAGGCCGCGGCCTGGCAGGCGAGTGCTACCCAGGTGTCCTCCGGCCCATTGACGAAAACAAATATAGCGACAACGGAAACCAGCCGGATAAGGAAATCCAGCGTCACTATCAGACGCATCCGCTCGATCGACTGGAAGAACCACAGCAAATTGGAGCCCTGGAACACCGCCCAGGCAATGCCACACCAGAAAGTCGCGGGGTGGTCCCGAAACAGGGGCATGCTGAGCTCAACGGCGAAAGCGACGGCGCAACTCAGGATTCCCAGGACGACTTTCGCGCCTTGTACCGAGGAGACGACTTCCCGAAGAGACTTCCGGTCGCCAGCGGTGCGGGCGGCTTCGCGGGTACCCGAGAATGTAAATCCGAACTCGACAGCCAGCAGGAGACAGCCGCTGAAAGACTGCACCGCGGCAAGCACACCCCAGGCGGCTGGGCCCAGCGTACGGCTCAGGTATGGGACGGTCACCACCGCGAGCAGATAGATGGAGCAGTAGGTGCCGTACGTCGAAACAATGTTGTTGATGACTCCTTCGGGAATGGAGAGCCCGAAGAACTTCCGCGCGCCGTCAGTCTTCATACTGGAATTCCCGGCGGAAAGTGAGATCGCGCGCCGCCGCCATGGCCGCGCACGCAAGCATCGCCATCACCATCCACCAGTGGCGCTGGTAAAGGACCTCGATACCGGTTGAGAGCCCCAGCATGCCGACGTGGGCGCCGAGCAATCCCACCACGAGCGGCTTCGCCTGCGAATCGGCTTGTTTCAGGGCCCCCGCGCCGCGGCGGAAGAACCAGGCGACAAATGCAACGTAGATGGTGAATCCGATGAGCCCGAGTTCGGTCAGAATCCAGACCGTCGTGTTGTGAATGATCAAGGGATGATAGCCGGCGGGATCGCTGCGCAGGTCGAATTCGCCCAGACCGACGCCGCGAATCGGATGCGACTCGAACATCGGGATTGCCTGGCGAATCTGCTCGACGCGCTCCATGGTGGTATCCTGGCGGGCGATCAGCTCTTCATTCTTCGCGCTCAGATGGCTCTGGACCCATAGGTAAGTCCCGCCTGTGATGGCGAGCGCGAGAACCGACGCAATCACCCACAGACGCGGGCGCAGGAAGCTGATCAGGATGAAGCCGAAAGTAAAGCCGATCCACGCCGAGCGCGAGAGCGTGAAGAAGAGGCCAGCGCCGAGCGAGATGGTGACCAGCGCGCCGAGAGGGCCGGAAACCGCGGAGCGGCCGCCGAGATAAGAACCGACCTGCATCAACAATGCAACGAGCACGAGTCCGCCAAACGCGTTCGGGTCGAGATACATACCGGACACGCGCACGCTTCCGTAATTCAGCCAGGCAGCCGAGTATCCCGCCTTCAGGGCGATCACCGAAATCAGGCAATGGAGACTCACGGCGAAGATAAACACCCGCATGAAGCTACGAATTTCCCGCCAGGTGCGCGCGGCGGTAGTGAGGCAGTAATAAGAGGCAAACAGGGTCAGCAGGCCACCGATCTTCACCGCCACGTACGACGACATGGTGCCGTGCAGATAGACCGAAACACCCGCCGCCGTAAGGAAGACCAGCATCAGCGCGGCATGCGCAACGCTCCAGACCGCCGGAACGAACCGCAGGCGAAACACACACAGAATTAGCGCAAGTGCGAGAAAGAAATCGGAAGGGGCAAGATTGATCGAACCCGTGGGGAACTGAACGGGAAAGAAAAATATGTAGAGGCTCATCAGCCAGACCAGCGGGGCGTTTTGCGCAACGGCCGCTGGCCTCGCTCGAACCTGGGCCGGGAGAAAATCGTTTTGTACGTAAATCGGGACGCCGCTCACGGTACCGCGGTCTCCACCTCTGGCTCGGAAGGAAGATAGCTGCTGTATGCCGAGCTGTCCGACCGCGGATTCCAGTCGTTCAGAATCGTGCCGGCGAGCGGGATGCGGTCGGCAGTGAGGCGGCTGGCGGCAGCGACGGCGTCCTGACGGGTGGTTTTGCGCGCCCGGGTGATGAGGATGGCCGCATCGGAAAGGCGCCCCAGCAGCCGCGCGTCAGGACCATGCAAAACGGGCGGCGCATCGATCAAAATGACGTCATACTGATTTCGCATGCGGCCCAGGAAGTGGCCGAGACGATTGCCGCCGAACAACGGCGCATAGCTGGTGGAAAGCTTGCCCGCGGTCATCAATGACAGGCTGGGCACGGGCAGCGTGTGGATCTTTTCGGGCGACGGATTTTCTTTCGGATCCGCGTCACGGAGAGCATCGGCGAGACCGGGCTCGAGCGGCACGTTGAAGATTTGATTGAGGCGCGGACGCCGCAGGTCGCCATCGATCAGCAGTACGGTGCGGTGGCAGAGGGCGAGTGAGATTGCAAGATTCGCGGTAATCGTGGTCTTGCCGTCGCCAGGATTCGGGCTGGTGAAGAGCAGGACGCGGCAGCCGCGATCGCAGCTCGTCATGATGGAGGCGAGCGCGTCGTGGATGGATTCGATCAGCAGCGTCGGGGTACCGTTCCACGCGGCGAGCTCGAGACGGTCATCGAGCCGTCCGCCCGTGGGCGGAGGTAAAAGGTACTGCGCGTCGCGGCGCGGATCGATAGTCGGGACAGCCGCGAGCTCCGGAAGCTGGAGGAGCGTGGAAGTGTCCCCAGGGGCACGCAGCCGGGGCCGCACCTGATCGCGCGAGACAGCGGCGATCACACCCGCGAACAGACCGGTGAACAGGCCGAGTGCGAGATTGAGTGGGTAGTTCGGCGTATAAGGCCGGACCGGCGGCGTTGCAGCGGCAACGATCTTGAGGTCAGTGTTCGGCGCCACCGAAGCCAGCGCGAGTTCCTGGGCCTTTTCGAGAATTTCCGCGTGCATGGCGCGCGTGGTGTCGAGTTGTTTCTGCAGCGTGCCGTAGTGGATAAACTTTGCTTCCTGGGACGAGACATGCTGCGACTCGCTGGCGAATTTCTGCTGCAGCAGGGCTTCACGCGCGCTGGCAGCCTTGAATTCATTCTGCGCGCGGTCTCGTACCGCCTGGGTCTCTTTGGCGATCGCGTCTTTGAGAACCGCAATCTGCTTTTCCACCGCCTGGACCTTGTAACTCTCAGGCTGATACATGGATTGCAGCTGCTGGGATTGCTGCTGGAGTTCCGTCAGTTTGCTCTGGTAATTTTTGAGAGCCGGATCGTCGATCAATTGCGTCATCGCGTCCGACGAGGCGTTGGCCGCGACTTTATTGCGGGATTCCTTCATCATGCGGTCGGCTTCGGCGCGACCCAGTTCCTCGCTCAAAAGGCGTAGTTGTTGCTGGGTGACGGTGTCCTGGCTATCGGTCTGGACGATACCGCTGTTCTGGGCATACCGCTGCATTTCGGCTTCGGATGCTGAAAGCTTATTGTTCAGGTCAGCGGCTTCCTGGTCCAGGTATTCGCGAAGCTGCTTCGTGGTTGCTTCATCGGAAGTGAAGGTACGCGTCATGTGCTCGGAAGCGAGCGTATTCACAAAATCGGCGGCGAGCTTCGGATCATCCGAGCTATAGGAAACGTTGATGATGCGGGCCTCGTGACGGATGGAGAGATTGTGGGACGCCACGCCGACCGCCCTTTCGAGCGGCGTTACGGCGGGCAGATCTTCATGACGCAGGGTGTGCCAGATCATCTGCGCCGAATCGCGGCCGGAGGTGAATCTCGGTTGCTTATCCAGACCCATTTTCTGGACAACATCGCGAATCAGCGGCTCGCTGTTCAGCAGCGTCACTTCGGTGATGATGGCATTGTCGGTTGCCGCGTCGCTGGCGGCTCGCGCCGGCGTGAACGGCGAGATGGTACGGCCTGGATCGCGCAGTTCCAGAATCGTCGTGGCCCGATACATGGGCGTCTGGAATCCGCTGATGACGACCGCAAGCAGCACGGCGCCGGCGGCGCAGGCGAGAATCAGCCATTTGCCGCGCTGGATGGAATGCCACGCGCTCGATACGGTGTCGGATTCCGCGGGAGCCTGAGGAGGCGCGGCGAAAATGTTTCGCGGGGGCGGCTGCCGGCGAACGGGCAGCGCGAGTGACGGCGAATAATTGACCGGGTATTTGGACTCATTCATATTTTCAACCTCAGCGCCAGATCGCGATGCCTGTACCGATGGAAAGAGCGGCCTGCGCGGCTTTAATCGCGACATTTTTCGTGCGGCTGTCCGGGATGTACAGGAAATCTCCCGCCTGCAGGCGCACATCCTGGGCTTTGCCATCGAGAATTTTTTCCAGATTCACGGGGATATCAACGCGGCTGCCGTCAGCCTGTTCACGGAGAATTCGCGCTTTACTCGCCTTGGCGGTCGCGAGCGGACCTCCCGCGAGGGACATGGCCTGGAGAGCCGAAATTTGTTCGCGCTGGCCGAGCGCAAATGCGCCCTGCTTGTTGACATCACCCATCACATAGACCATCTGGCCGGGCTCAATTGAGATAACATCGCGGGGACGAATGATCAACGCACTGACGGCGCTCTTACTGTCGAGCGCATCGCGTAATGAGGCCTCTGCAATATAGAACCGCCCGGAAGCGTCTGGCGCCGCCCCCGGAACGGGAAGCGGGCCCTCGTCCATGGAGCGTGTAATCCGGACTTTGTTGCCGGCGTCGGCTTTTACACCTTCGGCGAGCGAAAGAACTTCGAGCAGCGTCTTCTCACCCTGAAGCTGATAGACACCCGGCTTGTTGACTTCGCCCATTACGGAGACGGGCTGGCTGCGGAGTTCGGTGACGCTGACGGTGACCTGCGGTTCCTTGATTTGCGAGCGAAGCTGCTTCACGAGCTCGGCATGAAGCTGATCGACAGTGAGGCCGGCCGCGTGAATTCGTCCGGCCAGCGGGACATCCACATTGCCGCTGAGATCGATGCGGAACGGGTGTGTCCCGATCTCCTCGGCGCCGAGCGCCCAGATGGTGACCTCGTCCCCGATGCCGAGCTTATAAGAAGGAGGCGCTTCAACGGCGGACCATGCGGCCAGCACCGCACAGCAACAAAGCGCCGCGGACCGCAGAATTGGTTTGAATACCATGGCAGAATTTCTCCTTGGGGCTTGCAGGAACCGGGTGAACCATGTTCGAAGGCAGACACAGGATGAACGGCATCCTTCCGCACATTGAGTTTCCAGGCAGATCCCCACTCAGGGCTGATACTCTGCAAGGTTTGTGCCAGGTAACCATTGCCGCTTTTTGGCGGTAAATAAGCGACCTGGAGGGTACCCGACGGGAATGTGAGCCATCTCGCAATGAGAGAGAGTGGCAGCTAAAGTCTCTGAAGTGGCGCGTCAGACCCCTCGATACCACTTTGCGGCATCTTCGTGACACAGGCCCCGGCGAGTGGAAGGCCCGTTGCATGTAATCGCACGGGCAAACGGAGGAACAGCGGATCTGAGCGAATCAGAACAGGGCCAACGTGAGCGAAACGGTGCGAGAACATTCACAACGGTGAAGAAACCGTTCGGGACTGTGATCCAGGCGCTCGCCAAACGCGAGAGAAAATTGCTGGCCGAGTGGCGGAAACAATTGCAGGCGCCAGCCGACTCGGAAGGGTCTTTCGGAGCACATAACGAAACTGATCTCTGGACCGCCGCCCGGAAAATAGCCAAAACCAGCTTTCCGGAATTTTCTTCCCAACTCTCCGGGATCGGCGATGACCTTGCGCGCCGTGAGGTTGCGCCCGAAGAGATTGTGGGAGCGATCACCGGCCTGCAAAATGCAGCCCTCGCCTGTCTCACGCGCGACGAGCAGGCGGAGGCTATTGCGCTTCTGCGCATGAGCTCGCTCGCGTCGGCTATTCTGCTTGCCGGATATGCCCGCCACGGGCAGAATCGCGCTGAGAGCGTCGAAGCGCGGCTGCGTGATGCGGAACAACGGATGCTCGGTACGTCCTCTTACGTTACGGGCGTTTATGAGCGTGAGCGACGGCGGCTTTCGCACGATCTGCACGACGAAATCGGACATGAATTGGTGGTGCTGAAACTGCGGCTGGAACTGATTGCGGCGGATGTCAGCCAGAACAAGCTCCTGCTTCTTACCCCGCGGCTGAATGACGCGCTCGAACTGGTGGGGCGCGCGATCGATTCGGTGCGCCGGCTGGTCATGGATCTCGGTCCGGCGGTTTTTGACGATCTCGGCTTTCTTCCTGCAATTCGCCTATATGGAAGGCAGTTCAGCGCGAGCACCGGGATTGATCTGACGATTCGCGAGGGTGATATGCCGGCTGAAATACCGCTCTCCCACCAGACCGCGCTTTACCGCGTGCTGCAGGGAGCGCTTTCGAACACTCTGCGCCATGCCAAGGCAAAACATGTGACGGTCGCTTTCGCCTGCCTCAAGAACTCTCAACTGATGATGACGATTGAAGATGACGGCGTGGGCTTCGATACAACCGCGGTACGCGCCAAGCAGCGATTCGGTCTGACGGCCATGCGGGAGCGCATCGCTGTGCTGGGTGGGAAAGTCCATGTGCAGTCATGGCCCGCGAGTCCGCTGGGCGGCCGCCGGGGCACTCGAATTGAAGTGGATTTACCGCTGGCGGGAGGGGTCTCACGATGAACAATAAACTGCGCGTACTCGTTTGCGACGATCATTCGCTGTTCCGCGAAGGGGTGAAGTCCATTCTGACGGCGCAGGCGGATATCGACGTTGTCGGTGAAGCCTTCGACGGGCTGCAGGCCGTCGAAATGGCGAACACTCTGCGCCCGGATGTTGTCCTGATGGACATTTCGATGCCGCTGCTCAAGGGCTTCGATGCGACCCGGCGCATCCACCGGATGCTGCCCGATATCAGGATTCTGGTGCTCACCATTCACGATGATGAGGATCTTGTCGCGCGCTGCCTGATGGAAGGAGCCGCCGGTTACATTCTCAAGGATGCGCCGCCTTCACAGCTTGTTTATGCCACGCAGGCGGTGGGACGCGGGGAGAGATATCTGAGCCCGCGTGTACTTGGCAGTGTAGTGAATGCATATAAAGGAAACACCGAGCGCGCCGGACAAACGAAGTACGATCTGCTGAGCGATCGAGAGCGCGAGATTCTGGTGCTGCTCGCCGGCGGCGATGCGCTCAAGGAAATCGCCCAGCGTCTGAATCTCAGCGTCAAGACGGTGGACGCGCACAAAGCCAACCTCATGCGCAAGCTCGAGCTGCATGACCGCTCCGAGCTGATCCGCTATGCGATTCGCAATAAGCTGGTGGAACCTTAATTATCAGGCCGTCAGAACAATCTCGCCGCTGAGAGCTTGCGAAAGAGCGTCCGCGGCACACTCGACGCGAAGCGTATTGCCGACAGGAGTGGCGGAAGCGAGAGACCCATCGGTTTCGCCGGGCTGCGTCATCAGGCTGCGAAGGTGAATTTTGAGGGCGTGCGATTCGCAAATCGCCCCGCCAATCCGGTGATCACCGGATTGGGGCGCGAAGAAAGCACAAGCGGGAGATGCGGATTGGTTTGGCCCCGATGCACTCCGGGCGTCAAGCCGCGATATCAGCCCGCTGCGCTGCTCGCGCCCGCGCCGATCTGCCACCGCTTGATCTTGTTCAGCAGCGCCTTGTAACTGATGGACAACTTTTTCGCGGCCAGCTTGCGGTTCCAGTTGACTTCATTGAGGGTGCGCAGAACAACCTCTCGCTCCACGCGTTCGGCGGCGAGCGATGAGAGCTTCTTGAGCGAGGAATTATCCCTCGGCAGGTCGACAGGCGCGGTTTGGGCTGCAGAACCAGCAGCCATCGCGCGCGCCGCCGGGATTTCGTGAGCAGCTTCGGGCTCCACCAACTCACCCAGCGCGAGATTGACGTCGGGCAGAATGACGAAGCGCTTGATGATGTTTTCGAGTTGACGCACGTTGCCCGGCCAGGAGTAATTGTCGATTGCCTCCATGAGATCGGGCGGGATTTCACGCGCCGGTCGTTTATACCGAGCCGAGTAAAGATTAATCAAAAACGTGCACAGTGGTGCAATATCTTCCCTCCGCTCCCTGAGCGGCGGAATCTCAATGCGGATGACATTCAGGCGGTAATAGAGATCTTCACGGAAGGTGCCTTCAGCGACACACTCTTCCAGGCGCTGATTGGTGGCGGTTACGACCCGAGCGGACGAACACTGCGGCTTGGTACCGCCCAGACGGGTAAATTCACCGTCCTGCAGGACATGGAGCAACTTCGCCTGCAGCAAGGGGCTCATTTCGCCGATTTCGTCGAGGAAAATGGTGCCGCGGCCTGCCAGCTCAAATTTACCTGGCTTATCCCGAAGGGCGCCGGTGAAAGCGCCGCGCTCATAGCCAAACAGTTCAGACTCAAGGAGTTCCGATGGCAGTGCCGCGCAGTTTACCTTCAGTAGCTGCTCATTGCGACGGGCTGAGGAATAGTGAATGTGCCGCGCCATCACTTCTTTTCCGACCCCGGACTCACCAAGGATCAGGACGGGCACGTCGGTATCGGCCACCTGGGCGGCCAGTTCCCGCATCTTCATCATCTGCGGGTTGACCGAGACGACTTCTCGCGGGGGTGCCCCGGCAGGGGCAGGAGCGCCGGTCTGGCTTTCTTCGAGCGCGCTCTGAACGGCACGTTCTAAGTCTTCATCGGCAAAGGGTTTAACAAGATAATCGCTGGCACCAAGGCGCATGGCTTTGACGACCATAGTCACCTGGCCCATGCCGGATAAAACGATCGTCGGAACCGCGCGCCGGGACCGGGCCATCTCTTCCAGGACTTCAAGTCCCCCGACACGGGGCATCATCAAATCAAGAATGAGGACGTTAGGTTGGTTGGCGGCCCTTAACCGGGCGATTGCACGCTCACCGGAAACCGCCGTTTCCACCTCATAGCCGCGCTGCGTGAGGAAGGCGCCGAGGGACGAGCGAAACGCCTCGTCGTCATCGACTACAAGCACACTGGGTTTGGTCACGCATCTATACCAGCATGCTGTAGACCAACTGCAAGTTCTCCTAAACGATTGATGTTTCGAAGCGCAGCGGAAAGATATTCCGGACTACCCACGCAAGTAGTTCGCGCATCGTCGAGGGCCATGCGAGTAAAACCTCTGGCGGCCCTAAGAGAATCGGTGAGTTGGGTCGCAAGCGTGACGACCGTCTCCATCGCCTCATCCTGCTCCCGAAGACGGGCGAGAACTGTGGCGGCCGGTTCGCAGAGTTTCCGGAGGGCCAGGCGCGTGGAACCGTCGATGGGCCGGGCCGCGGCCAGGGCCAGAATGCCTTCCAGTCTGCCGCAAGCTGCGATGGGGATCAGAACGCGTCCGGCAAACGAGACATCCTCACCGCGCTCAAGAGCGGGAAGCAGTTCCGGATGCTCGCCGATCCAGCTATCCAAATCGCCCTCCCAAAGCTCTCTTTTCCCGTTCCATCCACAGGCGGGAGCAAAGTGGCGAGACGCGGCGTCCCAGCGAAAGGCGACAGCATCGCCGGCATCGAAAACAGGCCGGGCCGAAGCACACAAGAGCGTGAGAAGAGCGCGAACGGAAGGCGATTGTTCCTGGCCCGATCTTTTTATCTGCGTGCTGATTATCTGCGAGCTTGCGATGGCGACCTCCGGTGATACTACCGACCCCTGTGCTCAGCGCGCACGGGTGAGTCAAAATAACTCACTCGCCGCCAGACCCTTTTGACCACATAGTAACTAATCGCACGGTTTGACGCACTGAGAAAACACCTAAACTCCAGAGATAAAATCCCCTGGTCCGAAAGTGACCGAATTTGGCCGCATGGTCATCTGCTTGCAGCGCACACAGGACGCCTTACGGCAATGCGAGTACCGATTCTCAAACAGGGCGATTACCTGATCGCCTCGATACAATCTGCGCTCTCCGATGAGGATCTGATTCAGTTACGCGACGATTTGGCGGCCCGTGTCGGGAAATACCGCTCGAAAGGGGTCATCGTCGACGTCACGGTGCTGGACGTCATGGATTCGTTCGCCACCCGCACGCTGCGCGATCTTGCCCAATCGGTACGGTTGCGTGGGGCGCAGACGGTAATCGTGGGGATTCAGCCTGAGGTCGCGTTCGCGATGGTGCAGCTTGGGCTTGAGCTGGGAAACGTTCATACAGCGCTTGATCTCGAAGAAGGCCTGGAGCTGATGACGACGGGCCAGCCGGTCTAAGGATCGCCGGTGGCGGTGGAAACCAGGCATCTGCCAATTCGGTCGGACAGCGACGTTGTGGAGGCGCGCATGGCTTCGCGCGCCCTCGCGAGACGCGTGGGCTTTTCGGGGACCGATCAGGTGCTGATTGCGACTGCCGTTTCCGAGATTGCGCGCAACATTGTGGAATATGCGCGCAGCGGCGAGGTGCTCATTTCGGCGCTCGAGGGAAGGCGAAAGGGTTTGGAAATTATTTTTCTCGATGAAGGACCCGGCATCGTGGACGTGAGCAGAGCCATGGAAAGCGGCTTCACGACCGCGCGCGGGCTCGGCATGGGTCTGCCGGGAGCCAAACGGTTGATGGATGAATTCGACATTGCTTCGCGCGTGGGCCGCGGTACTGCAATCAAGATGAGGAAGTGGGTCGCGTGACACGCTCGTTCCGCCGGCGGCGTTTCCTGATCGACTGGAGCCTTTCCGCGGTTCATCCGCCGGGTGAATCGGAATCGGGCGACATGGCACTCGTGAAGCGGGTGACGAACGGCGTCCTGGTGGCCGCCGTGGATGGCGCGGGACACGGACGCGAGGCGGCCGACGCGGCGCGCATTGCGATTACGACTCTAAAGGAACATGCGGGCGAAGGAATCGCCGCACTGCTCCGCCTCTGTCATCTGAAGCTGAAAGGTACGCGCGGCGCCGTCATGAGCCTGGTTTCATTCGATGGCGAGCGCAATGAGATGAAATGGCTCGGAGTCGGCAACGTCTCCGGGCTGCTGGTGCGCCGGCGTAATCATCCTGGCGCTGCGAAAGAAGGAATTCTGCTGAAGGGTGGTGTGCTCGGGTACCGGTTGCCGCCCCTCCAGCCGCAGGTCATCCCTGTCCTCCCCGGCGACACGATCGCCCTCGCCACGGACGGTATTCATCCGGATTTCGTTAAGGACGTTGACCCCGACACACCACCGGAGGCCCTGGCGGCGCGTCTGTGTGCGCGATATGCCACCGGCCGGGACGACGGCATGATGCTTGTGGCGCGCTATCTCGGGTGGACGTGACCGGGAGGGCGAAACAGTACGTAAATGGACCGTCGCGTGCATCCCTGATGACTAAGAGGGATGCGCGCCGGTGGAGGAACCAAGCTGATGCCGATGAAAAATCGTGTCCGCAAAGAAACCGTGATGAAGCTGCCTGTGGCCGGTGACTCGACCAAGGACTTACTTACGGAGCTGGTGGCACACTTGCGCCAGAACCGGACTCAACTGCGCGAGGAGTGGGCGCGCCGCATAACCGAATCCCGCCTGCTGACCGCGATGACACGGGAAGAAATCTTCGTGGAAGCAACCGCGGTCTATGACAACTATGTCGCGGTGCTCGAAACCGGCAGCGTGGAGGCGCTGCAGGAATACGCGCGCGATCTTTCCGAACGCATCATTCCGCGGGGCGTTGAGACACATGAAGTGCTGGGAATCGTGCTGCTGCTGCGCGATGTTCTGGCGCGGTCGCTCTTCAAGAAGTATCAGGCTAATTTCGCGATGCTGAACCGGGTGCTGGATGCTTATGAACCGGCCGCGAATCGCATTGCGAATACGGTGGGAGTCAGTTTCGTCCAGGAGCGCGAACGCATTATTCGCGAACAGCAGGAAGCGATTCGGGAACTCTCGACTCCGGTGCTTCAGGTGCGCGAACGCCTGTTGATTCTTCCGATCATCGGCGTGATCGATCCGCAAAGAGCACGCCAGCTTACCGAGCAGTTACTTCGCGGCATCCGGGCTAATCGCGCAAAAGTGGTGGTGATCGATATCACCGGTGTGCCGTCCGTCGATTCCGGTGTGGCCAATCACCTGGTGCAGACTGTGGATGCTTCGCGACTTATGGGCGCGACTGTGATTGTCACGGGCCTGTCATCAGAAATCGCACAAACCCTTGTTACGATCGGTGTGGATCTGACTAAAATGAAGACCGTCGGCGATCTGCAGGGTGGAATCGAGGAGGCGGAGAGGCTGCTGGGTTATCAGATTGTGAGTCCCGCATCGTCGGCGGGTAGTTAGCCGGATGTTATTCATTTTCTCTGGGCGTTGCGATACAGAAGTTTTCCTACCTGTGAATATTCCCGGTTGATCTCCGGCAAAAGTCCATTAACATTAAGTCATCGAAACTCGCCGTGGACAACGTGCGTTTTGGTATCCGTCCGCATCCGGGAGGCTTATTCATGTCGCAAGGCGCAGATATGACCGCAGATGTGACAACGACGCAGAGTTCCGTGTCCGTTTCCGGCGATTTGCGGAGCCTCGATGCGAGCCTTCGTCCCGCAAGCGGGACGGCGTCCCGATTTAGCGGCTCGGCCGGTGAGCGGAAACGCTGGGCGATCGTGCTGGCCGGGGGTGACGGAAAACGTCTGCTGCCGATGACGCGGGTTGTCGCCGGAGATGACCGGCCGAAACAGTTCTGCGCGCTGCTGGACGCCGACACGCTTCTGGAGAGAACGCGCAAGCGCGCGGAGCGCAGCGTGGCTCCGGAGCGCACGCTTTATGCTCTGACGCGTGAGCACAGCCGCTTTTATCTGAAGGAATCCGGCATACGCGCTTCGCAGCGCATTGTGCAGCCATCCAACAAGGGCACCGCGCCGCCGATCGTTTACGGACTGCTCAGCATTGAGAAGCAGGACCGCGATGCGGTGGTGGCCGTGCTGCCGAGCGACCATCATTACTCCGACGAAGCGGCATTCACGCGGGTGCTGAATGGGGCTTTCGATGCGGCATCCCGTCATGCGGGCTCCGTGATTTTGATGGGGAGCCGGGCGCGGGGCGCCGAAACGGAGTATGGGTGGATCGAACTCGGGCGTTCCGTGAGCGGCGGGTCAGGCACTGTCTATCGCGTTCGAGGTTTCCGCGAGAAGCCGGCGGCGGCGGTGGCGCAACGTTTGTTTGAAGAAGGCGCGCTGTGGAACACGTTCGTGATGGTGGGGCGCGTTCGCGATTTTATCGATCTGGTAAGCGCGGCGCGAACGGGTCTGCTGAAGGCGTTCCCGCAGGAACATCTGTGGAGCGGGTCCGAAGTCCACCTGGAAGACTGGGTCTACAGCCGGATTTACAACACCGATTTCTCGCGCGAGATTCTTTCCACTCAGACGGACCGGCTTTTGACGCTGCCGCTTGAAGTGGAATGGAACGATCTGGGACATCCGGAACGCGTGCTGGACGTTCTGCAGTCCGTGGGGCAGGCGCCGTGGTGGATGAAAGAATGGCAAGCCATGAGGCGCCCACCAGCGCGCGCCGCGGCGGCGGGCGCGACCGAAGCCGCTGTTGCCTGATTCTGTTTCGCTGCTTTTCCTACATCACGTTAGCGGTGGCGCGCGCGAACTCCGGATCATTGGCGCACTGACTCTCGCGCAGCTTCCCCACAAGCGCCGCAATCGACCGCACGGAACGAAGATCGTCGATTTCCAGATCCGCCAGCTCCACGCGAATATCGAAGGTCTGTTCGAGGTGCATGATCAACTGCACCAGCGTGACGGAATCGAGCACCCCTTCAGCGAGCAGATCGGTATCTTCACCTGCCACTTCTACGGCGAGCTTCTCCGCAATCAATTGCCGGACGACTCCGGCCAGATTCAACACCGCACTCACTGAAATGCCTCCTGGGTGGTGGCCGCTGCGCTGCGCACGCCGAGAGGACGTGGCAGGGGCAATTCCGCATTTGCGGCGAGTTCAAGGAACTTCTCTTTCAGACAACGCCGGTCCGTCTTACCGTTGCCGTTGAGCGGCATGCGCTCAAGCGGCATCCACTGGGCGGGAATCATATAGCTGGGGACCAGTTTTGAAAGGCTGCGCCGCAGGGCGGCGGGGCTGTCTTCCCTGCCCGGCGCCGGCACCCATGCGCAGCAAATTGTCGTGCCCTCAAAAGCGGAGGATTCGATCGCCACTACAGCCGCGGTCTGAATGGCGGGAAGCGAATGCAGAGCTGCTTCGATTTCGCCGAGCTCGATGCGATAGCCGCGGCTCTTGATTTGCGAATCCGAGCGTCCCAGCAGACAGAGATCACCGTTTTTCGTCCAGCGCGCCAGATCGCCTGTGCGATAGATCCGCCCTTCAGCTCCGGGCGTTGCCGGATCCTGCACGAAGACCTCAGCCGTGCGCGCAGGGTCACGCCAGTAGCCGGGGCTCAGGCCCACGCCCCCTATATACAGATCGCCCGGCTCTTCGGGCGCTACGGGGTGGAGCTTCTCGTCCAGCACCAGAAGGCTCTCGCCAGCGCAGGGCTCGCCGATCGGTGTTTCCGCCGTTTCATCGGATGGGCAGGCGGGGACTTTGTAGAAGCTGCTCGCGATGGTTGCTTCGGTGGGTCCGTAGAGATTGAAGAATTCAACATCCGGCAGCCGCTTCATCCAGTAAATAAGACTGGGTGTGGGAAATTTCTCGCCGCACCAGAGAAGGCGTTTGAGAGAGGGGAAATCGTTCTGACGCACGGCGTCCGATTTTGCCACGTGAGTCAGGATCGACGGGACTGAGAACCACTGGGTGAGATTCGAATCGCGAATGAAATCGGCGAGGCGGCCCGGCAGCAGATTCAGTTCAGGCGGCACCAGATGCAGTTCCGCGCCGGCGCGAACAGTTCCATGGATGTCGAACGTCGAGAGATCGAAATGAAATGGCGGATGGGCCGAAATGCGATCGGCCGATTCGATGCCGAAGTACGGCACCGCCCAGTCAAGAAAGTGCAGCACGTTCGAATGGGTGATCATCACACCCTTGGGCGCGCCAGTCGTACCGGAGGTGAACAGCAGATGCGCGACGTCCTGCCCGGTTGAAGAGGACGGCGCCGTCTCCGGAGAGTGCGATTGCACCGCCGGCCAGTTGAACGCGACGCGGACTCCTTCCGGAAGTTCCGCACCATGATCCATCCATCCCACTTTGGTGGAACCGCGCAGCAGATCGGCCAGCAGGGGCGCCGCGGAGTGCAGCGCGAGCACGCAGCGGCAATCGGCGGCTTCCAGAATGCGCGCAAGGCGCGCGGCAGGCGACGACGTATCGAGCGGAACGTAAATGCAATCCGCCTTCAGCGCGCCGAACATGCCGATCAGTATCTCGAAGCATTTCGGAAGAAGGAGCCCGACGCGATCGCCTTTCGCGCAACCCGCATTCCGCAGCGCGCGAGCCAGACGATTCGACGCCTGGTCCCACTCGCCGTAACTCATTCGCTGGTTTCGAAACACAACGGCGGTCTTTTCCGGATCACGCGTTGCCATGCTCGCCAGAGCGTCCTGCAGTCGCCGGCTCACCGGGTGACTCCGCGGGCGGCCAGCTGGAATGCATTCCGCATATGCTCGAACTCCTCTTCGAGCGCGGGAATGTCCAGGATAAAACTGTCATATCCCGCCGAAAGGTAGCCGGAGAGCGCCTCCGCCACCGTTTCGTAATTGCCGACGAGATAGGGACAGAACGTTTTGTAATTCTCATAGGGGCCGAGCCAGTAGGGATCCCGCCCCGTTATATTTGCCGGCGTCTTCTGCGCCGTGGATTCTCCGAGCTCAGCCAGACGCTTGTGCCAGACAGAATCGGAAACCTTGAGCGCGAGCTTATGCGTGATCTGCCCCTGGCGATCCTCGGGGAAACGGTCATACGCGACACGCCACGCTTCCTCTTCGTCCGATCGGGCAATGATGCCAATGCGCAGACCCTGGCTTCCGAGCGGTTTGCCATCAGACAACGCATAGTGTTCCGGCGGCTCGGGATATTGCACCGGAATGGCGCCAATGGCGCGGGCTGAATTTAAACCGGCGGCCGAGGAGCCTGACATCAGCACTTGCGGCATCAACTCCGCCGGCAGTGCGGGCTGCAGCGTCAGATTGCGCACCTGATAATAGCGGCCTTCGAATGTGGTGGGGGAATGGTGGCGGAGCAGATCGAGCATGACCCTGGCGTATTCCGCAAGCCGTTCGTAACGCGCGTCATGCGGGGTGGGGTCATTGAGAGCGATCAAATCATTGCGGAATCCGCCGGCTACGAGGTTGAGGTCTACGCGACGCTGATAGAGTGCCGCGAGCGAGCTGACCATCTTCGCCGCGCTGAAGGGGTGCATGTAGACGGGCTGCAGAGCCACGAGCGGGCTCAGATGAAACGTATTCTCGATAAGCAGTTGGGCGATCAGCCACGGATCGATCATGGAATTATCCGTGTAAATCAGCATTCCCTCACAGCCAGCGTCCTCGCTCCACTGGGCCGCGCGGATGACCGACTTTTTATATCGCTTGTAGTCTGTTTGCCCTCCGCTCGCCGGGCACGTCGAATAAACCCTGGCTCCCGGACAAAGAATATCCGGGTTCGAAGCGGCCAACCCCGGGGCCGCCAGCGTTTCCACCATCTGCAATCCTCCTACTCTGCCCGAACGATGCACGATCGATGCCAGATCGAGTGTATTTTTGTGCCATGATTTTCAACGTTCGCGGGTACCGCTGTGCCACTACGAGGGAAATAATTTCCATCAATTGACCAACAGTGGTATCTGACGACACTTATCAAAAACAATTCCGCGAGCGGGGAGGCATTTTTGCCGGCCGCTCGCGGATTGGGTTCATTGACGCGCTGGAGGCGCTGCGCTTATGCCTATCTGCTCACCGTGATCGTCAGGCCGTCCTGCGTCGAAGCGCCCTGATAGGTGCATTTGACCGGGTTCTCGCCGTTCTTCGCACCATTCGGGATCACCACGTTGAGCTGATAGAGACCCGGACTGACTACACCGGCGAAACTGAGCGTGGCGGGCGCGTTATTGATCTCGCATGTTGGCATCACCGGCAGAGAACCGGTCTGGGTGCTCGATCCGGCGGTCAAGCCGCCGGTTGGCAGGCCAAAACCGACCGTCCACAAGACTACCGTTTCGCCGACCGTTGCGGGAGTCGATGCCCCAGGATAGAGATCCGTCGGGCCGAGGAGCCTATAGTCGGCATGGGTCGCCGTGACGTGGTTGTTCGGGAATTCCAGCATCGCGGGCGACACCTGAGTCATCGTGATCGTTTTCGCGGCGCTTGTGGCAGAGCCGTTCGAAACGGTCACCTGGACCGGGCCGGTAGTGCTATCGAGCGGAGTCAGAGCGTTGATTTGGTCCCCCGTGCAGACCGCGCCCGGGGCCGTGCTGGCCGCGCAATAGAAGTAAATATAGGCTTTCTTGCCGTTCACCGTCACTGTCACGCCATTCAGAGAATCAGGTAGCTGGCCCTGAGCGAATGAAGCAGCGTTGCTCCAGTAGACTCCGCCGGCCGGCGTACCGCCTGGTACCAGATTCGTACCGGTAATCGCAATGAACGTATTCTGCGCGAGACCGGTGCTCCAGGCCGTTCCTACGGCTGAGATGACCGGGGTCTGCACCGTACCGATGCCAACCGTGACCTGCACACTGACGCCAGTCACCGACTGAAGCACAAGATCGCCCTTAGAAGTTTTCATAGCCTGAGCTTTTGGAAACACATTCGTGGTGCCCTGGATAGGACCAATACTGGTTGATTCCGTATAGGTCCCGAACTGCGGATGGCCAACAGTCAGATAATCGGGAGAGTTGTAATGCCACACGCCTAATGTGAACTCACTTTGGTTGACGAAGACAGCCTGATCGTCAGTTAAATTGAAAGTTCCGGCCGTCCCGAAGTTCGCGGCCGCTGGTGTCCCTGAGGGCGTCGTGTAGTCATTCGCACAACACTGCGTTCCGTGCGCGACGCTCGAATTATCCGTAGTAAACGTAATCGTGAATGGTTGATTGTTGAACGCCGTGGCGCCAACAGTACCAGTCGCATTGCCGGTAAAGACAATCGTCATCGGCGCCGCCAGAACCGGAGATACAACAAGAGCTGCCAGCAGCAAAGAGCGTTTGATCATTTGTAAGAAAAGCCTCCGGGTCGCATCAAGGCAACTGGGATGCCAGAAAGGAGACTCGGCGGTGATAGAGGAAATACACAGCTGAAACGATTGATAGTGGTGGAGATAGTGCTTCGCACGTGTGATTGCTCTCAATAACGTGGAGCTGAGTGGAAGAAAGATACCACTTAGTACGCGCAGTTTCCGCGCCGCGAGATCACCGCATTACCCACAAAGAGGAAATCTATTCCCGTTCGAAGAAATGTCTCGATCGCTTCCTCCGGCGTATTCACGATAGGCTGACCCTTCACGTTGAAGCTGGTGTTCAGCACCATCTCGCGGCCGGTGGCCCTGCCCATGGCGCGCAGCAGCGAGTGAAAGGCGGGATTGCTGGCAGCGGATACAGTCTGGACGCGGGCCGAGCCGTTGACGTGCGTGATCGCCGGCAACTGCTCGCGGTACGGCTCGCGAACGTCGACGGTGACGATCATATAAGGAAGCTGCGTCCCCGGCGGCACATCGAACCACTGGTGCACCTGCTCTTCGGAAACCGCTGGAGCAAACGGGCGGAATCCCTCGCGCATCTTCACCATGGCGTTGACGCGATCGCGCATTTCCGGGCGCCCCGGATCGGCAATGATGCTGCGATTGCCCAGCGCACGCGGACCGAACTCCATGCGGTCGCGATACCAGGCGAGCACGTGGCCCTGCGCCATCAGGTCGGCCGCTTTCGCGCACGTCTGGTCCAGATCGTCGAAATGCTGCACTTCGATCGAATCGCCGAAGCGTTCAAATGCGGCGTCAATATCCGTCTGGCCGTAGCCCGGTCCAAGGTAGGGCACGGGAAATCGCTTGTTGTTCATCTCGCCCGCCAGCATGGCGCGGTAGAGAGCGGCGCCGAGCGATGAACCGTCGTCGGCGGCGGCGGGCTGAATGTAGATTTCATCGAACAGGCCGGAACGCATCAGATGGCCATTTGCAGTGCAGTTGAGCGCTACGCCACCGGCGAGCGCGAGCCGGCGCTGTCCGGTCCGCTTTCCCCACCCGCCGCAGAGATGCAGCACGGCACGATCCAGACACTCCTGCAACCCCGCTGCGAGATCCCGATGCCGGTCCGTAATATCGGAATCCGGATCGCGCGCTTCCATGACCTCGGACGCCAGATGGCGGCGCGTCGCAAGATAGTTCTCGCGTTCCTCCGGCGTGCGGTTCAGGGCAAGAATCGGAATCCGGATTGTGCCGTCATCCTGCAGTTGCACCGTCTTCTCGAAAAAAGACCTGTAACGCGCGGGATCGCCATAGGGCGCGAGTCCCATGATCTTGTATTCGTCCGAATTGAAATCGAAACCGAGGTGCAGGGTGATCAGCGAATACAGAATGCCGATGGAATCATGAACGGGAATCCAGTCGATGCGATCGAGCGATCCGCCGCGCGCCAGATAGGCGGACGCGCTTTCCGCTTCGCCCATGCCATCGATCACCACCGTGAGGCATTCATCCCAGCCGGATGTCCACGCCGCGCTGGCTGCGTGCGCCTGATGATGCCCAACCTGAATAACGCGGTCCTCCGGATATTCCGGCAGATGTTCGCGCACCAGCTCGAGCAGAGCGGCTTTCGAATAGACGTCCGTGTAGCGCGCCGCAGAGATCGTCCCCGCCGGATAGAACTTCGCGTACGGCGAATAGTCGAAGCCGTGCGCGATCTCGTCAATATCTCTGAGCCTCAGGCCTGCCTCACGCAGGCAATATTGAATCGCGTTGATGGGGAATCCGGCGGTGTGCTTCGCGCGGGTGAAGCGTTCTTCAGCGGCCGCGGCGACACAGACGCCATCCACCACGAGCGTCGCCGCCGAGTCATGCCCCTGCGATATCCGATATTCGCGCTCGTCCAGATTCGGCCAGTGGCGCTTCTTGAAGGGGACGGAGGTTTCGAGCCCGCTGATTCCAATAATATTCATTTGCCGGCTTGTGGGATCACAGGTGAATGGGGCCGTCCCCGTCTCCCCGGGTAATGTGAACGCGATCGCCCCGCGGGTCGCATTCATTCAGAAGAGCGGAAAACGCTTTCGATGCCCCCAGGATGTAGTTCGACGGGCCTTCAATGAACCCCGCCATACGGCATGCCTGCCGCCAGGAAGAATGACTCTGATTGGTGACGATGATGTCCGCTTCGCGCCGCATCAGGATGCGCAGAGCTTCTTCCATCACCGTGGCTTCTTCGCCCGGAACGGCCAGGCAATCCACCACGGAGCCAACCAGCATATTTCCGAAATACTTGCTTTCCTCCATCCGCGTGCAGAGCAGCACCGCCCAGCCAACCGTGCGATCCCGCCGCAGGATGCGAATGCGGATGAAACGGTCGCTATCCGGGGGATAGAGGATGTTGAGGATCTCGGCGGTGCGAACCGCGATGGCCGAATAGTGATCGCCACACTGACGCCAGACATCATCGGCCCAGCATCCGAAGCTGGAGAACGATTCGGCGAATACGTCGCAGTTCCGGGAAAAATTCGCCAGCACGCCGTGGCGAAGCGTCGCCACTTGCCGCGCGCCCCAATGCGCCAGCATCGCGCCCAGCGAAGCCATTCCGGACCATGCCGTCAGATTCAGCAGCAGGCGGCGCAGCCGCGAAGTCCGCAGATAGCGGATCTCCCGCGCGAAAGCGACGCCGTGCTGAATCCGGAAGTAGAACGGAAGGGCGCGAAAACTCCAGCCCATGGCCTTGTGGACCTTCGCGATCGAGGCATCGAAGCTGCCGATCCCCAGATCATATGCAAGCGGCTGGCGGCGCAGCGCATCCTGCATGATCTGCAGCCCCACAAGGGCGTACCGCTTGTCGACAATGCCCTCGGAAATCGGCATTTGGCAGCTTCCGAGAGTGCGGATCTCGCCACCGCAGAGGAACTCCTGGAGCTTGAGCGTGTAAGCCCCGCGCACCCCCTCGTCATCCAGCGCAAGAAAAATCTCGCGGTGGAGCGTCCGGTCGGCCAGCTTGGGCAGCCACACGGCCGACGGAGTGACGGGGACGCTGAAAGAAATGTTCGCGGGAGCAACCCGGCGGTTGAAGTCGGCGACGGATTCGCTCAGCTCTTCTGTGTAAGGCCGGATCTGGATACCCACAGTTACGAAGCCCTTCGGGTGCAATTCGAGTGCCGGAATACAAACGCTTTCCTTGCTTGCAATTAAAGGACTTTTCGGCGGAGGTGCCGTCAGCCGGAGGTTTCAGAAGCAACATTGGCACGCAGTGTGCTCTTTTTGCCTCTCCATGACTTCGCTCGAGAACGATGAGATCGATCGCGCTTCGGCCGGGTCTTTCCCGGCATCGGACCCGCCACCGTGGACTTTGGGCCCGGAACAGCCCGATTGCCGCATCGAGCACGATTCAATGGGCGAAGTTTCCGTTCCGTCCCATGCGCTCTACGGCGCTCAGACCCAGCGCGCCATTCTCAACTTTCCGATTTCAGGCAACCGTCTCCAGCCGGAGTTCATCCGCGCTCTGGGACTGATCAAAGCCTGCGCCGCCCAGACGAACGCTGAATTGGGGGTGCTGCCGCCGGAAATTGCCGGGCGCATCGCCGCCGCGGCCCAAAAGATCGCGAGCGGCGAGCATCTGGATCAATTTGTGGTCGACGTCTTTCAGACCGGCAGCGGCACCTCCACCAACATGAACGCGAACGAAGTGATCGCGCATCTGGCGGGCTGCCACCCGAACGACCACGTGAACCGGAGCCAGTCGAGCAACGATGTGATCCCGTCGGCAATCCATATCGCGGCGGCCCGGCACATCCATGATGAGTTGCTGCCCGCGATGGAACTGCTGCGCGGGACGCTCGAAGGCAAGGTAGAGGAGTTTGCCGACATTTTCAAAATTGGCCGCACCCATCTGCAGGACGCCACCCCGATGACGCTCGGCCAGGAATTCAGCGGCTACGAGCATCAGATACAGGCGAACGCCGCGCGCGTGGAAGCATCCATGCAAGGGCTGCTTGAGTTGCCGCTCGGCGGGACGGCGGTGGGCACAGGCGTGAATGCGCCAGCTGAATTCGCGGCCCGAACCATCGAGCGAATCGCCCGCATCACCGGTCTGAGTTTTCGTGAAGCACGCAATCATTTTGAAGCCCAGGCCTCGAAAGATACCGTCGTGTTCGTGAGCGGCGCCCTGCGAACCTATGCCATAGCGCTCACCAAGATCGCCAATGACATTCGATGGCTCGGTTCCGGACCGCGCGGTGGGCTCGGCGAACTCCACCTGCCGGAACTGCAACCCGGATCGAGCATCATGCCGGGTAAAGTGAATCCCGTGGTGCCGGAGAGCGTCCTGATGGCGTGCGCGCAGGTGATCGGGCATGACTCGACGATCGCGTGGTGCGGTGCGGCCGGCAATTTCGAATTGAACACCATGATGCCGCTGATCGCGTACGACCTTCTCGATTCGATCAGTCTGCTGACGGCCTGCTCTCGCAACTTCGCGGTGCGCTGCATTGCGGACCTCTCTGTAGACCGCAGGCGTTCAGAAGCGCTGATCGAACAATCGCTCGCGATGGCTACTCTGCTCGCGCCCGAGATCGGTTATGATAAGGCCGCCGGCATCGCGAAACGCGCCGCGGACACTGGCCGGACCGTGCGCGAAGTGGCGAGTGAAATGAGCGGACTGCCGCCGGCGCGCCTCAATCAGCTCCTGTCATTCCGGCCGCATGGAACGGATGGGAGCGAAGATTCCCCGCCGCATCGAACTCAACAGTAAATGGGGGCCCGGCGATTTCGAGCGCCGGATTCGCATCAATCTCGTTTCGGAGATTCTCGCTGAGCGCGAGCGCGCCCAGTTCCAGGGTGTTATGGATCCACGCCATCGTCACGTCGGCCGGATTGAGCTTACCGACGGTGGCAGCGAGCAGATCGATGCATTCCCTGTCTGAGGGAAAGTGCAGTGGAATCCTGACCGTGGCGAGCGAACCCGATGTTCTTGCATTGAGACCGCTCACCTGCGGATTGACGCGCGGCAGTACGTCGTCGTGAACAACATCCGCCAGGCCGATACCGACTGCATTGCCTCCGCTGTGCGGTGAAAGGCTCCGAATGAAGATTCGTTCCACGCGCGGCGTGTCCGGCCACGGGTTGTATTGCCCATGAGCTCCGCGGTTGACGATCTTGAGGTCCATGCCGGTACCGCTGATATTCTTGCCGATTTCATCGACAACCAGGATGTCCACCGCGGGTACGGGAATGCGCGGCATCCACGATTTGGCGCGGCGCAGCAACTCCTCTTCGCGTTCGATAAGTTCAGCCGACGGCAACACGTTGACCTGCGCGGTTTCGTGAGTGGCGTCTTCCAGAATTGCCAGACCGCCGAGCACTTTGCCCGTACCGAAGATCAGTTCGCCGGAGGAGCGAATGACGCGATCCATCCCGTGCGTGCGCGCGTGGGAGTGCGACGTTTTCGCGCCTTCCAGTTTCCCGAGGCCGATCGCCGCCATCTTCGTGAGACCGCTTTCGAGTGGGCCCGCGAAGCTCGTGTGCCACTTAACGCGGTTGATGAGGAAAATGGCGTCGGCATTCCACGCATCGCGGCTCACAAAAGTTTCGACGCCAAGGCTGGAATGGCCCAGCGAAAGAACATCCAGTGAGCTGACGATGGGACAACCCATGGTGGCTTCGGTGATTCCGTAGTGCGCGAGCGTGGCGGCCTGGCCTTCCGCGGTACCGCCGCCGTGACTGCCCATCGCCGGAAAAACGAACGGACGGAAACCATTCGTCAGAAAGAATTCCACCACCGTTCGCAGAATCGTGCCGATGTTCGAAACGCCGCGGCTGCCCGCTGCGACGGCCACACGAGCGCCGGGCGTCAGCTTCGAGGCAATCCCGCTTGCCTCCAGCTCACGGCGGACCGCGCCGGCGACATCCGGCAAAGCGCGCCGGGCAAGATTTTGCCGGACCGGCAGAAGCATGAACGATGATTTCAGCGAATGAATAGACACACTCAGTTGTTTTGCGATGCCAGATCGTGGTTGTGCGCGTGGACAAGCCGGTCGCGGAGACCCTGTCCGACGGGCCGGAGCGCATCGAGCGAATAGCCGCACAGGACGGGTACGTAGTGCGATGCGTCGAGCGAATTCCAGAGCTCCTCCATCTGGACGGCCGCTTCCGCGCTGCCGCAGGAACAGAGATCATTCACGGTTTTGCCACACACCGGCACTTTGCCCGAAGGCGGACTGGCGATACCCTGGCGGACGGCAGCCCCCACTAACGCATCGAAAGCCGCCGGATTCGGAGCATCGTGCAACAAAGTATTTTCAGCCGCATCGAGAAAGATCAGCCTCCTCTGCCCTTCCAGAACGTGCGCATCGAGGGAAGCCTGGACCAGGCGTTCGGTGATCGCCTGCCGGTGTTCATCCGTGACCATCAAAACGATGGATTCGCTACGCGCGATGCCTTCTCCCGCAAAACGCGCCACCACGGGCACGATCTGGTCGAAGTTGCCGTAGGGGTACACCATGTGCGTTCTCGGGGGTGGGTCGGCGAGAAGCGCGGCGGTTTTCGGAGTCATGTTCAGTTCGGCAGAAGCTTGTTCACATGATCGAGAAACTGCTCAGGTGAAAAGGGTTTCTGAAGAAATTCTACCGCACCGGGCGACATTTCCCTGGAGGAAAGCAGTCCGCGCCGCTGCAGCTCCGGGAGGCTGAATCCGCTGATGTAGAGAAGGCGCATGTAAGGCTGCGAGTCCTTTACCTTTCGAACCACGGCTGGGCCGTTGCTGTCCTGGAGAATGACGTCGGCCACAAGCAGGTCGATGCCGCGTGAAAATGTTTCGCAATGCTGCACGACGCATGGCTCGCTGGCGCATTCGAGGATTCGAGCTTCGGTTCGTTCAAGAATCGTGTGGAGAACCAGCAGCGTGTTGCTGTCGTCGTCCAGAAGGAGGATCGTCCGGTCTTTGCCGGATGTTTGGGCCATCATCCGGCCACCTCCATCGCGAGCTGCGCGGTCGTGCATTCCGGACACAAACCGTGAGTGAAGTCGGCCTGGGTATGGTTTGCGATATAAGTTTCAACCGGCTCCCATTCGCCGGCTGGATCGTGGATTTTCTTGCAGGCGCTGCAAATCCGGAGGAGCCCGCGCAGTTTCGCCAGTTCCCTCTCCTGCGCTTCCTGGAGGGCCCGCTGGGCCAGGATGCGCTCGGTCACGTCGATGCAGCTTCCGATGTAGCCCTGGAAGGTGCCGTCATCGGCATAGAATGGAACGCCACGGTCGAAGATCCAGCGATATTCGCCGTCAGCGCGCTTCAGCCGATAGTGCATTTCGAAAACTTCGCGCCGCGCGAACGATTCGAGGTAAGTCTTCAGGCACTGATCGAAATCCTCGGCGTGTACGCCCTCGGCCCACTGATTGCCGGTCTCCTGCTCCATCGGACGGCCGCGGAAGAGCAGCCACCGGTCATTGAAGTAATCGCACTCAGAAGTTGTGTTGGCCCGCCAGATCATGATCGGAGCCTGTTCCACCAAAGCCTGATATTCGATTGCCGAAAGCGCAGAAGCCATTTTGTAGATCCTTAGATTGTATTGGGTGGAACATAAGCGCAGATTTTGCAGGGAGGGAAACGTAAGTTCGGACTTGAGCAAGTGGAACGCCAAATGCGTAATGCGGGGATTGGATGGCAGTACGGTAGAATGGGTCTGCTTACCTGTCGGGGCGTAGCGCAGCCTGGTAGCGCACCTGCCTTGGGCGCAGGGGGTCGGGCGTTCGAATCGCCCCGCCCCGACCATATTTTCAGCGACTTACCCATTTCTCACTTCATCCGGTACCTTCCAATAGCGCAGGTCACCGCGGACTTCTTGAATCAGAGCCCCTTTGAAGGTCCGTCTGGGGTACCGCACCCCTGTTGTTGCCACAGGATCGCGGCAATACAGGCGACGCAAAGCAAAGCTGGCTCGCGCTATTTCAAGTCCGGCAAATCGGCCGGTGGAATGAGAAGTCTGATTGAGCGGCCTTTTCCGGGAATTCTTTCGATGAACCCGCCCGCCTCCAGCCGAAGCACCATGTCGTGAACCGAGGGTGCGGACACCCGGAAATAACGCTCCATATCCAGTTCGGCTGGAGATCGGCCGTTGACTTTAGCGTAGTAATTGATAAACGCGAGATATTGGCCTTGTTTGTCGCTGAAGGTCTTCATCGCGTCATTCGGGAGCCTGGTCGCTGATTTCACCGTGAACTCGAATGCGACCGGGCTCGATGATCCAGAGGTTGCCAGTAATGGGTTCATGCTCGATCGCCGTCAAGAGGGTTTTGACGAGATCGGACAAAAGATCCAGCGACGCTGAACTCGGCGGGCGAAGCACGGCGTTTGCGAGGATAGCAAACATAGCAAACCCGGACAGCAGATAAATCGTAGTTGCTCGAACCCTCACGTGCCGACCAGCGCCATCAAATTGCCACTGACTCAGCCCATTTCCTTGCAGTCCGAAACTCGTCAGCGCGTGCCTGCGCTCTACTGCACCGCAATCGTGACAGTATTCGAAGCTGCCGTGGCGCCTGTAGTCGGATCGGTCGCGGTAACCACCACCGGCACAGCACTGCCCGGGGTGACGCCGCCCGGCATCTGCACATTCACCTGATACAGGGCCGTCAGCGTCGGCGTCAGGCCCGAGAACTGGACCGTCGGCGCACTCACGCCGCCGATCATCACCGCGATGTTCGATGTCGTGCGATAGATCGTCGCCGTCGGCGCGATCGCTCCGTCCGCCGGCTCCTGCTCGCCGTTTGTGCCAAGCAGCGCTCCCAAGCCCGTCATATAGATCACGAGGTTCTGCCCCGCGTGCGCCGGGTTCGACGCCGTGATGAGCTGGCCGGTCAGCGCATCCGCGACCACGCCAGCACCCGATCCCGTTGTGTTCACTGTGTACGTTCCCGGCTCCAGTTCCGTCACCGTCAGTGGTACCGGCACCGATTGGGACGTTCCGTTCACCACAATCAGAGGATATGTCGCGTTCGGCGCGATGCCTTGCGGGATCACGGCGTTCACCTGACCAGAAGCCGCATACAGCAGAGGCAGCGGCAAGCCACCGAGCGTAAGTTGCGCGCCGTTGAGCGTGGTCGGCAATGGCTGTCCCGCCGTGGCGTTCGGATTCCCGTTGCCCGCCAGGTTCGTTCCATATATCGCCACATAACTGCCCGGCGCCACGATCGACGGAATCGCCTGACCTGCGCTCGCCGCGTTTGCGATACCGGTTGCCTGAGGCGCCGCACCTGTTGCCGCCCCGGCCACCGTCACCGTTTCACTTGTCGCGATATTCGCATTGCCGCTGGACGTAAGCCCGCTCCCGGAAGCCGCCACCTGCAGAGTGACCTGCGACGCCGCATTCACCGGAATCCATGTCGATTCCCAGGTGCCCCCTCCCGTGTCGACCAGGTTGATACCGGGATCGCCGTTGCTGAACGTCATCTGCACGGACCCGCCCGCGGCTGCGGTGACCGCGTTACCGCAATCGTCGATTACCTGCACCTTCACATCAGTGGCCGAAGACACGCCGACCGTCGATCCGCTAAACGGCTGCTCGAAGACCGGAATCAGGAAACTCGCCTTGCCACCGGGACACGCTGTCACTGATGCCCTGGGCAGCGTAAGTTGTGCCGAAGGTCCTGAGCGATCGCGGCTGCCCACGCTCGGCAGCGCCAGCACCAACACCTGGATGGTGGCTCCCGAGCCATCATCGAACCCAAGAGTGACGTCGCCGAACTGCAGGCCGGAGAGGTTACTCAGATCGGCGGAAATTTTGACCGAGCCTAACCCGGCACCCAGCGAGCCACTGCTCGGGCTCACCGAAAGCCATGAAGCCGAAGTGCTGGCCGAGAACGCGATGGCTTTGGAGGCCAGGTTAAACACGGGCACTGATGTTTGTGCCGGCGTGGTACTGCCCGCACGACCCACCAGTACCGCGCCGCCAGTGAAGACCCGCACGGCCGGATAAGGCTGGCTCGCCGAAACCGTGAGGAGCACCGAGACCGTCTGGGGGCTGTTCGCCGCGTCCTGCGCGGTAAAGTCGATCGAGCCGGAATAAATGCCGGCCTTTAGCTTCGATGGATCGGCCGAGATCGTCACGGCCGAACCGGCGGCGCCCGCCGCCAATGAGCCCGATGCCTGCGATACGTGCAGCCAGTTGCCGCCCGAGAGCGTAGAGGCAGACGCCTTCCATGCAAGCGTTCCACCGCCGCTGTTCGAAAGAACCACGGTTTCGCTATCCGATTGGGATGCCCCCGCCACACCGGTGAGGTTCACACCGGAGCGTGAAAGCTGAATTTGCGGCTTCGCGCCGATAATCGTCAACACCACAATCACGTTGGCTGACGCTGAAGACTGCGTGTCGCTCACCGTGATCCGGCCGTAATAGACACCGGCCTTCAGGTCTTGCGGATTGATAGTAAACCCGAGCGATGCCGGCGAGGAAGGCGTCGCGGAGGTCGAGGCTGGGCTGTTCAGCGTGAGCCATCCACCGCCGCTCGCCGCCGATGCGGAGAATGTCAGCGTTCCGCCGCCCGCGTTCGAAACAGTGACCTGCCCGCCGGTGGATGCGCCGTTCTGCTGGATCGAGAAAGTTTCCTGCGCGGGCGAAACAGAAAGCACGGGCGGCTGCGCCGCGGTGACATTCAGCGTCACCGGCACTTTGATCGAAGCAGCGCCCGTATTGATCGCGACTTCTCCGGAGAACTGGCCGGCCTGCGTGAAGCCGCTGGTATTCACCGCGACCGAGACAACTCCCGGCGTTACCGGCGTGGCGCTGCCCGCCTGCGCGGATAACCAGTTGCCGGGGCCGCCCGCACTCGTCGCGCTCACGGTGTAGCCCGCGCCGAGCGGAACACTGAATACCGAGATGTTCTGCGAAGCTGGCGTTACCGCGGCGCCCACCTGATAGCTGAAGGTCAGCGACTGCGGCAGCACGCCATATTTCGCGGGTGTCGACGAGACTTTCACAGTGACGGGCACGCTGACAATGCCGCCGGATACAGTCACATTTACGGTGCCTGTATAAGTATTTCCGGCGGTTAGTTTCGCCGGATCGGCGCTGACGGTCAGCGTGGCCGTATAAATAAACTGCAGACCCGAAGTGGACCCGAGCGTCATGGGGCCGCTGGACGGCGAGACGCTGAGCCAGCCCTGACCCTGGTTGGTGTTGAAGTTCGTTGAAAAATCCGGTGCGCTCTGCGTGAACGTCGGATAAGTCAGCGTGATCTGCGCGGTACCCGGCGCGCCCCCCGCGGTGGCGTCAATTGTCACGGACGCCGGCGCGATCGTGAGAGATGTACCACCACCCCCGCCGCCGCCTCCTCCACCACCTCCACCACCCCCGCCACCCGTGCCGGCGGCATTAATAGTGATGGACTTCGTCACCGGCGTAGCCGCCAAATAGTTGGCGTTCCCCGCCTGGCTGGCTGTGATGGTGCAGGTGCCTGTCGTGACTAACGTCAAAGTTGTACCGCTGACAGTGCAGACAGATTGCGTCGTTGAAGCAAAACTCACCGCGAGACCGGAACTGGCCGTAGCGCTGAGCGCGGGCGGCGTGGTTCCAAGGGTGAAAGCGCCGGCGGGATTGAACGTAATGACATTCGCTCCCTGCGTGACGTTGAACATCTGCGTAATTGGCGTGGCCGCGGCGTAGACTCCATTGCCCGCCTGGCTGGCCGTAATGGAGCAAACGCCGGCTGAAACAAGTGTGACGGCAGAGCCTGTGACGGTGCAGACCGCCGAGCTATTCGACGTGAACACGACCGCGAGGCTGGAACTCGCGGTTGCACTCAGCGCGGGCGGTGTCGTGCCGAAAGCCACGGAGCTCAGCGGGCCGAACGTGATGCTCTGCGGCGTCAGAGTGGTAATCAGGAACGACTGCATTACCGGCGCCGCGGCGGCATACGTGCTGTTACCCGCCTGACTTGCCGTAATCGAGCAGGTACCCGTCGTCAACAGCGTCACTATCGTCCCGGAAACCCCGCAGACGGACCCTGTGGTAGAAGCGAAGCTCACCGCCAGCCCGGACGATGCACTCGCGCTCAGCCCCGGGGGCGTCGCGGTCAGCAGGATCGTGTTGATGGGCCCGAATGTGATCGTCTGTGGCCTGAGATTCACCGTGAACGTCTGGGTTACGGGTGTGGCCGCCGCATAGGTAGAGCTACCCGGCTGACTCGCGGTGATTGAGCAACTGCCTCCCGCCACAAGGCTAATGGCCGTCCCGGAAACCGTGCAGACAGACGGCGTGGTGGAAGCGAAGGTCACCGCGAGATTGGAGGTCGCCGTCCCGCTCAGTGCGGGGGCTGCCGTGCCCAGCGTCTGTGCCGGAATCGCGTTGAAGGTGATCGTCTGCGGGATCCCATTGACCGCGAACATTTGCGTGATCGGAGTCGCAGCCGCGAAGGTTCCGTTGCCGGGCTGGCTCGCGGTGATCGAACAGGTCCCGATCGAGACCAGCGTTATCGTCGCGACCGAAACCTGACAGACCGTCGGGCTATTCGATGCGAAGCTCACCGCCAGTCCCGAAGTTGCCGTCGCGCTGAGCGCGGGGACCGCGACGCCAATGGTTTGCGCGGCGATCGGATTAAACGTGATGCTCTGCGGCGTCAGAGTCGTGATGAGGAATGACTGCACCACGGGTGTTGCCGCGGCATAGGTCCTGTCGCCCGCCTGGCTTGCCGTAATCGAGCATGTGCCCGTAGCCACGAGCGTGACCGTTGTGCCGCTCACGGTGCAAATCGTCGACGTGGTCGACGCGAAGCTCACCGCCAGACCGGAACTGGCGGTCGCGCTGAGCGCGGGCGGAGTGGCCGTCAGCAGAATGGTGTTAATCGGCCCGAACGTGATCGTCTGTGGCTCGAGCGTCACGGTAAACGTTTGGGTAACCGTAGTCGCGGCGGCGTAAGTTCCGTTGCCGGCCTGGCTTGCCGTAATGGAGCACGTGCCCGTCGTCAGCAGCGTGACCGTAGCCACGGAAACGGTACAGATCGTCTGGCTGTTCGATGCGAAGCTCACCGGGAGACCGGAGGACGCCGTCGCCGTCAGTGTGGGCGAGGTGCCGAGCGGCTGCGACGCGATGCTGTTGAACGTGATCGTCTGCGGCTCAAGCGACACCGCAAAGGTCCGGGTAACCGAAGGGGCCGCCGCGTAGGTATTGTTGCCCGTCTGAGTTGCTGTGATGGAACAGGTACCGGCCGCAACGAGCGTAACCGCGGTTCCGCTCACCGTACAGATCGACTGGCTGTCCGATGCGAAGGTGACCGCCAGACCCGACGACGCTGTCGCGCTCAGCGCGGGTGGCGTGGCTGTCAGAGTAATGTCGCTGATCGGCGCGAACGTGATCGTCTGAGCATTCTGAACGCTGAATGTCTGGGTGACCGCGTCGGCCGCCGCGTAAGTCGTGTTTCCAGGCTGGCTGGCGGTAATGGAACAGACGCCTGTCGCGATGAGCGTCACGACGCTTCCGCTCACTGTACAAACGGACTCGGTGTTGGATGCGAAAGAAACGGCAAGATTCGACGTCGCGGTGGCGCTCACATTCGCCGTGCCGGCCGAAAGCAGTACGTTGCCGAGAGGGCCGAACGAGATGGTCTGAGGCGTCTGAGCGACTGTAAACGTCTGCGTTACCGGCGGCGCGGCGGAGTAAATGGTGTTGCCGTCCTGGCTGGCGGTAATCGAGCAGGTACCGCCGGTGATCAGAGTAACTGCCGTGCCTGACACCGTGCAGACCAAAGTGCTGTTCGAAGCGAAAGCAACGGTCAGCCCCGACGTCGCGGTCGCGCTGAGCGCGGGCGGCGTCGACCCCAGATCCTGGTTCGAAAGGGGCCCGAACGTAATCGTCTGCGGCGCCTGCGTCACATTGAACGTATGCGTAACGGGCGTCGCCGCGGCATGGGTGGAATCCCCCGCCTGACTCGCCGTGATGGAGCACGTGCCGGCGGAGACCAGAGTAATCGCCGTCCCGGAGACCGTGCAGACCGGAGTGCTGTTCGAAGTAAAGGTGACCTCGAGCCCGGAGGTCGCACTCGCACTGAGCGCGGGTACGGACGCGCCGAGAATCTGGTCGCTCAGCGAATTGAACGTGATGGTCTGATGCTGGAGCGGCGCCTGATTAGTGACGAGAATGTCAGTGGTGTCAAACAGAGAGCCCGGAGTGGTTGTGTAGTCGGTCGCGGGAATCGTCCACGTCACGGAAAAATTCTGCGTGGCCAGGGAATCGAGAATGTAAGGGCCCGCCGCGGAGGAATCGTAGAGATTCAGCGACCCGGCATCAATCGTGCCGCTGAATGTGATGGAACTGATTTGCGCATCGCAGGAAGGATTGCAGCCCGCGTTCCGCAGGTTGAATGAGAGTGTCCACGGGTTCGCGGCTTGCCCCGTATAGGCATCGTTATTCGCGTTGGTTGGCCCGATGGCGTCATTGTTTCCGTTGCTGGCGAAGACCAGCGGAGAGGGTGCGAGGCCACTGGCGTTCGCCGTGAACGTGATGGTCAGTTGCCAGCTTGTGATGCTGACGCCATTACAGACGTTGTACTGCGAGGCAAGCTGCTCGCAGCCATCGACCGGACCTGTGTAGTTATAGACGCCGACCGTCTGGTATCCGAAATTCGGACCGGAGAGCGTGATCTTGCCGATGTCCGCGGTTTGCGCGGAAAGATGGCACACTCCTGCGAAAGCACTCAGAAGGATCACCGCGGCTTGGAGGAACCTGTTCATGTGTCTTTGTCTGTCGCGGCCGTTATTGTGTCGTAAAGGGCAGCTCCGCGCTGCCGGATTGGCCCGAGTTCAGCGCATAGTAGTTACCGGATATATCCAGAGGCGGATAAACGCCATAGGCGACCCAGAGTCGATAGGTGGTCGCCGCCGCCAGTCCCGAAGTTGTGATCGTGACGGTCTTCTGGTCCGAAGAAAGCTGGAAATTCAGCGTGACGCCCGTAACCTTGTTGTTCGACGTGTCCCGCAGCGTAATACTGTCCCACTTTCCGAGGCTCGCAGGATCGACCTGATGATCGAACGTCAGCGTGAAAGTGGGATTATCCAGCACGCTCGGAACGGTGGTATTGACCGGCATCGGAACCACCGTTGATGGACCCGTTGTTACGGTGGCGCCCGTCAGATAGACGCCGGCGGACTGGAAGTTGCTTCCCGTGGTAAAGGTGAACGTCGTTGTTCCCGCCGGATTACCGGCCACATCCGTCACACCGGTGACATTGACGGTATAAGTCGTATTTGGCAGTAACAGCGACTGAGGAACAATCCGGATCACGCTGTCATCCGTGTAGTAAGTATTGTCGAAGATCACGGAATACGGGGCATTCGCGCCGCCCGTCAGGGTGATGTTTCCGAGGCTGATCTGACTGACCGGCTTGCTGAAGATCACTTCAATCGAAGTATTAGTCGGCACGGGATTGCTGTTGTTGCTCGCGGGATTTGTCCCGATAATCGTCGGCCCCGACACCGTCGCGGTGGCGGCGGTGAAGAATTGCTGCTGAGTGTTGGTCTGCGTGTTTCCATTCAGGTCCGTCGCATTATTTGCGTAGAAGTAATCATTGGTCCCGTTTGGCGTGAGATTCGCGACCGGAATCATGGTTACTGTCCGGCCGTCACTCGACACATTCAGATTGACCGCCGGATAGCATTGGCCGGAATTGCATCCCGCACTGTCATAAATGTAGAAGTAGCCGGGAGAGCCGCCATTGGGGTTGCCGATGACCGTTGTGGGATCGAGCGGCTTATTGAATACCCAGGTGAAGGTCGCGCTCGTGGGCACGTTCGAGTTGCCGCCATTGCTGATACTTCGCTCAACCACGTAGGGAGCGGAGAAGTCCGCGCCGGACATTGTGGTGAACGTCGAAGTCTGGTCGGCGAGCATCGCCCCGGTCAGATCATTCACCCCGGTTGTGAGGTGAACGTTAATGACGGCTCCATCGGGCAGCGGAGCTTCGGGCACCAGTGTCGCGACCGTTCGCGACGGATTGTTGAGAGTGGAAAAAGTGGCTGTCCAGGGAAGCTGAGTGGCGCCATTCAGCAGCAATACGGTGGATGGATTGATCGACAGCGTATCCATGATCTTGCTGAACACCAGACGGATGGGCGCGTTGTCGCCGATGCTGGTCGACGCATTCACGGGAGTAATGGAAGTCAGCGTAGGCGGTGTGTTGTCCAGAGTTGCGGAATTGCTGATGAGTACGTAATAGCTGTCTCCCGCAAAGGCATTCGCGCTCATATCTTTAATGCCGGTGGTCAGCGAGATGTGGAAGTACTGGTTCGCCGGGAATGGCCCGGCGGCCGTAAAGCGGGCGACCGTATTCCCGCTCATGAGCGAGAGCGTACCCGGGATGACCGCGCCACCAGCGCTCGATCCGGTGGACACGATGAAAGTGGAACTGGTGACTGTTGCCGGATCGAGGGGCTCGGAGAACTGGACCTCGACCACGGGATTCGTGATCGATACCTGCGTATTCCTGCCGGGATAGACGGATACTTCCGTGGGAGGCGACGATTGGGCCTGGGTCGTGAAGCTGAATTTGTACGGCGCCGCCGGATTTCCGCTCGTGTCCGTTGCGATCGACGTCAGATAGACCTCGATCAGAGCACCGGGAGCGTAGGGTGAACTGGGGGTCCAGATGATCCCGTGACTATCGGCGGTCAGCGTGACGTTCCCCGGAATCAGGGCGCCGTTTTGTGCCACGCTGAGACCCGCCTGCACGGAGGCCAGATTCATGGGGCCATTCATGAAAATTGTCACAGGAACGTTTAATCCCGCATTGCTGCCCGGGCGGGACTGAATCTCGGAGGGGCCATTTGCAACCGGCGCCGCCAGGGTCGTAAAGCTCGCCTGATACGGGCTGGCCATATTGTTGCCCGCGTAATCCTGCACACTCGTGTTGACGGCAACCTCGATAGTCGCGTCATAGGGCAGCGTCGTGCTCAGATTGACCGTTCGGTGGTCGCTCGAGTACGAGATCCCGGGCGAGAGCTGCGTCGAGCCCTGATACAACGCGAAATTCGACGAATTGATGGTGGAGACGCTGAGTGACTTACTGAACGTAAGGCTCACGGTAGCGTATGGACCGACGTTGGTGGCGTTCGCGCCGGGCGACATGGAGATCACCTGCGGAGGTGTATTGTCGGCCGTGTTGGCGGTAGTGAACACCGCGTTCGACCCTCCAGTCAACGATTGGAATGTCACCCCTGCGTAATCCGTGATGTTGGCGTTATAACCGGCGTAGACGTTAATGGGGACATTTGGAGGCAGCGCTACCGCGGGCGTGAACACGAGCGTGTTGCTCGTCGGCATGCTGATCGTTCCGGCTATCTGCTGTGCGTTCTGGTTATTCGCGAACAACTCGAAACTGGCGGGCGTAACCGAGTTGGGGTTATAAGGCTGGCTGAAAGTCAGCGTCACCGCGGAAGTGATGGCAATGCCCGACGCGCCCGGCGCAGGACTCGTCATGGAAATTGTGCCATGAACGCCGGTATCCTCCGCGGACGTGCCCGTCGTGAATTTGCTGGTGAACGCCGATACGGGGTTGCCGTCGATGTCCGTGAAAGAGCCGCCCGCCGCGCTGATTGTGTATTGGGTTGTGGCCACCAGGTTGCCACCGAGCGACAGGGTAAGCGTCATGCCGTCGGAGGAAAGGCTGACCGTGTCGGTTCCGGAAGCGGGCGCGGGCGAAAGCGTCACACTCGAGTTCGTGATGGACCCGGGTGCCGCGGCCTTCGAAAGACGCAGCGTGATGGAAGGATTCAGCGGAACGCCCGTCGCCTGATCCGGCACGCTGACGGACACAATCGTCTCCGGCGTATTGTCGGTGGACGAACTCGTGTAGAAATAGGTGCTGGGCGAGCTCACGCAATAGGCGGCAAGGTTACAGACGCTGTTCAGAACGAAGTTATAACGTGAGCCCGGGTTCAAGGGTCCGGGATAGGTCACCTGAACGCTCTTATAGTCCGCCGCCCAGCTCAGAGCCGCCCCGTTCACGGAACTGCTCGCGACCCCGCTCGTCCCCACATCGTAAAAGCTGAAGGATCCGCTGGTGATCGGGTTGATCTGCTCGTTGAACGTCAGCAGCAATGCGGGATTCGTTCCGGACGTGCCGCCATAAATCGGGCTGGCAACCGTGATGACGGGATTGGTGAGGTCGATGCCCGTGCCTGTGGTGAAGGCGCGCGATACGGATCCCGTCATCGTGTTACCGGCCGAATCCTGCACTCCGGCCACCGTGAATGTATAGCTCGTTCCGGGCTTAAGAATGGCCGCCGGCGCAAGCGTCAGAACCGTGCCGCCCGAGGACAACTGCGCTGTCGACGCCACCGGATTGCCGCCCTGCATCAGAGTCACACCCGCAAGTGACTGCGGGGAGACAGCACGGTCAAACTTCACCATCGGGCTGAAATTCACTGGTGCCGTGGTGCCGTTCACCGGAATCATCTGAGTGACGACGGGGCCGCCCGGCGATGCCGTGAGAACGGTGGTGAACGAGAAGATTGCCTGCGCGCTGACGTTCCCGTTCAGGTCCGCGATGGACCGCTCATAAACGCGATAAACGTGATTCACAGGTAAGGGCGAGGCTGGAGTGACCACCAGGGATTTGGCGGATGTCGATGCAACCGTGGCGGCAAGGTTGGAGTAACCGGCGGTCTGGTCCTGGAGGTAGATCGTACTGTCCAGAATCACGCTGCGGAAGTCGATCGGCTTGTCGAACACGAGTGAGAATCCGGTGGTGACGGGAACATTCACCGCCCCATCCTGGATGTTGGTGGAGACAACAACCGGCGGATTGTAGTCCGGCCCGGGCCCGGTAGTAAACGTCAGATCGTTGAAGGGCGACGGATTCAGCGCATTTCCGGCGAGATCGGACACATTATTGATCGTCAGCGAAACGTTCGCGTTAGGCGGCAGCGGCGACTGCGGCGTGACGCTCATGACGTTAATACCGTTCGATGAGCTGTAGCCAATGCTGATCGGGATGCTGCCGCCGGGGCCGGTGAGAGTGACGTTGGAGGGATCGAGCGTGAGCTGATCGACATTTTCACTGAAGTTGACCGAAACCACCGCATTCGTGCCGATAGCGGTTGACCCGTTTGTGGGCGCGCTTGCGGTCACAGTGGGCGCGGCCGCGTCGCTGCTGCCCGTGGTCCCAGCGTAGTAAAGATAGGAGTCGCTTCCTCCCGCGAAACTCAGTCCCGTCGTGTCCTGGATAGCGGTCTTCGCGAACACATAGTAGTAAGTACTTGTGGCCAGGGTACTCACCGGCTTCAGACGAACCAGGCGTCCGCCATCGAGCAGCGTGACATTAGCCGGCACCAGCGGGGTACCACTGGAAGACGTACTCACGTAAAGGTTGGCGCTCGTCAGCGTGGCGATGTTCATCGGCTTGCTGAACAGGATTTCAAAGGAGCCATTCGGATCGAGGCAGTTGTTGCAGTAGCGGGAAGGCTGATAAGAGAGAACGGTCGGCGCGGCCGACGTCAGATCCGGCGCGATTGTGAACGCGGACTGGAAGTTGACCAGAGAATTTCCGTAGGAATCCTTAGCGCCGCTCGTGAAGAACACGTTGATGATCGCGCCGCCCGCAAATGCAGTCGCTGGCGTGAAAGTCACATCCTGGTTGTCGGCGGCGACATTTATGGAGCCTGTCACGGCCACGCCGTTCTGCGTCACCACAAGAGTACTGGCGGTCACCGTCGCCGGATTCAGCGGCGAGCTGACGAAGAAGGTAATCGGATTGGCAGCGTTCACGCCGGTGGCGCCGCTCGCCGGCCTCATGGCAGTCACCTGCGGCGAACCGGTCACGGGAGCAGGACCTGTGGTAAACGTCGACGAGAATTCCGTCCCGAGGGGATTGCCCGCGAGATCCGTAACATCCGGATTCACAACAACCGTGAATGTCGTCGAAAAAGACAGATTGCCCGAAGAGAAAATAACCGTCGTGTTGTCGTTCGAAACGCTGTAATTCGTGGTATAAAGCGTTGGGCCGTTGTAGATCGCAAGGTTGTTGCTCAGAGTCCCCGGATTCATGGACTTCGAGAACGTCACCATAACAGGGTTGTTCGGGCCGATAGCCGTCGCGTTGTTCAACGGAGTGACGGAGACCACCGTGGGAGCGACCGTGTCCGTGCCTGCCCCGGCGGTAAAACATTGTGTCACGTAGTTAAAAGCGTTTCCGGAGAGATCGAAGACACTCGCGTTATAACTGACATAGATGCAGAATCTGTGACCCGGCACGAACGGCAGCGTCTGCGTGAACGTCACAGTCTGCTGGTTCGCCGAGACTGTCAGCGTTCCCGGCACCAGCGGGCTGTTGGGCGCCGTATTGTCAAACACGTAGATACTATTCGCGTTGATGGTGAGCGGGTCAACCGCCTTGTCGAACTGCACGACAACATTCGTATTCAGAGCGACGTTCGTTGCTCCGCTGGAAGGCGTTATAGAAGTGACGGTGCCCCGCGTCGTATCCGGCGTGGATGAGCTGCCGGTTGTGAATGAGCTGGTAAACGGATCGAAATTCCCGCTCAGGTCGGCGAGTTGTCCATCCGGAATCGCGATCTCATAGGTCGTATTCGCCGCCAGGGGGGTAGACGGTTTGAACTTCAGCTCCGCGAAGTTACAGGTGTTCGTGGAAGAGGGCGAAGTGCACGCGAAATCCGGGGAGAAGCTAAAGGTTCCGGTGACAGCCGGACCGGCGGGCGCGGTGGGCGTCAGAGTCACAGCGCCCGCGGCAAGAGTCGTCGGATCCATCAACTCGCTGAACTGAATATCGATTTCCGAGCTGACCGGCGCGCAGGGATTTCCTCCGCAACTGATGGTTGAAGAGGGTGAAACCGAGGTGACCGTGGGCGCAGTCGTATCTGTCCCTGTACTGGTGGTGAAATAGACGGAGCCTGTCGGAACGCTGTTGCCGACCCAATCGAGCGCGCTCTGGAGAACCCAGCGGTAATTCGTGCTCGCGGCCAGCGGCTGCGCCAGCGTAAGTGTGAAAGTCTTGAAATCCGCCGACCAGGAAACCGTGGAGCCGAGCACGGTAACGCCGTTATCCGTGTCGTAGACATAGAAGTTCGCGGGCGTCACTGTCAGAGGATTGATGGGCTTGCTATAGATGAACCGAATCGCCGGATTCGTGCCGGTGACGAGAGTCCCGCCGCGATACGGCGGGGTCCAGGTTACGTAACTGCCCGAACCGGTATCCGTGACCGTGCCGGTTGTGAACGTGAACGAACCGGGATTCGTCAGAGCCAGACCGCTCGTATTCTGCAACTGAGCGCTGAAACTGACCGTAAAGGTTGTACTGGCTGCCCACGATGCCGCTGGTGTGAAGATCGCCTGCGTGAACGCAGTGTTGTAGCTCCACGTTCCGGGAACCGGAATCGCGGCGCCCGACGTAATGGAAAGGGCTGCCGCCTGAGTAGCGGGATCGATTGGCTGATCGAAACCAAGGATCACATTGTGGGTATTCGTCGGAACATTCGTGGCGCCCGCGGGAATATTAGCGCTGACAAATGCCGGGCCGTTGTTCACAGCGGTAAGACCCGAGGTGAAGCGGTAGCAATAACGGCCGAGCGCATTGCCGGATTGATCCTGAATCGTCGGCGTTCCGACCGGCACACCGTAACTGTTGAGCTGAACGTTGAACGTATGGCCGAGGGCAAGAGGCGCCGAAGGCACTATCGTCATGATGCGCCCGGAAACATCGAGGCTAACGTTTGCGGCCAGACCCGAAGTCCCCCAGCAGCCGAATCCCAGCGTGCTGTCCGTCAGAAACGCATTCGCGCCATTCGAAGGGACCGTCGCGGGATCGAGCGGCTCACTGAACTGCACTGTGACATTGGTATTAATGGGAACGCCGGTCGAGTTGTCCGCCGGGCTGATATAGGTCACAACAGGCGCGGTGGTCGTCGACGTCAGCACCTGGAATCCATCCGTCGCGGTGAGAATCTGCGCGCCGGTGGTCACGACGACGTTCTGGGCCTGGATCGTGGCGCCGGCGTCTATCGTCAGCACCGCGGTAAACGTGGTCGGGCCGGTGACGTTGACGGTTCCCGCGGTACCGGCTGCCGCCCCATTCACCGAAATTCCCGGCCCAAAGCTGGCTACCGTGGTCCCGTTCGCCCAATTGGTGTAGATACCGGTGACGGTCACCGGTACGGTGGAGTTCGGCACGCCGATATTCGGCGAGATCTGGGTGATGTTCGGAATACCGGCGAGCACCGTATAAGCGCCGGCGGCGTTGGCGTTGAGCGATACGACTTCCGTTCCCGTGGTGACGGTAACGGTGCGGGCCCCTGCCGGAGACAGATTCGCGACCGTGAACGGAACCTGTAGCGATGTGGGCGTCAGAGTGCCCCCGACGATAGCGCCCACGGTGACTCCGGTGCCGGAAACCGCCACGACGCTCGAAGTCGAGAAATGAGTGAAATTCCCGGTGATCGTGAAGGTATTCGTGACGCCCTGCCCCTGGACATTCGGACTGATGGAGACGAAGGTCGGAACGCCGGTATTGACCGTGAATGCGTTGACGTCCGGCGCGATTGTGCCGTCGGTGGTGTCGGAAACTGTAACGTTTTGCGCACCCGTTGCCGCCGTATTGCTGAAATTGAAAACCGCTGTCAGCGATGTATTGCTGTTGGCGGTGGGCGTTCCCACAAACGTGCCGCCGGGGATCGCGACATTCAGCGCGCCGGAAGTGAAATTCGTATAGAGGCCGGTAATGTTGATGGAAACATTGTTATCGCCCTGATGCGCGGAATTCGGATTGACCTGCGTGATCACGGGAATGCCGCCCAAAATGGTGAATGAGCCGCCGGTTGCCACTTCACCACCCGATGTCACCGTGACGCCGCAGACGCCTGTCGGCGCAAACGTTCCGATGTTGACGGTCGCCTGGAGATGAAGATCGTCCACCACCTGCACGGCGGCCGTGGTGACACCGCTGCAGAAGACCACCGATGCGTTCGTGAGCGTGGCTTCCGTGAAATGGGTGCCGCTGCCGGTCACAGTCAGAATGTCGCCGCTGTCGTTCTGATGCACGGAAACAGGAGCGGTCGGAACAATGGAGCTGATCGCCGCCGAACCGGCGGTAACCGTGAACGAATTCGCCTTGATGGCGATTTCCTGCGCTCCGCCGGAAAGGTTGGTGATCATGCGGACCGTGCGCGCGCCCGTGGCGGCGATCGGCGTGACCGTAATGTTGACTGTCGCGTGTGTCAGATCGGTAACGCTGACGCTGTTAACCGTGATACCCGTGCCGAAATCCGCCGTCGTATTGCCGTTGACGAAGTTCGAGAATGACGATACGACGCTGACCGACGCACTCTGGCCCTGCGCCGCTGTCCCTGGCGTGACGATATCGACTATCGGGGTCGACTGCGTGATCGTGAATGAAGATGGATCCGAAGCGACCTCACCCGCCGTCGTCAGGGTGACCGTGTTCGCTTCCGGCGTGGCGTTGGCGGCTATGGTGATATTGGCGGTGGCGCTGGTCGCGCTGTTGATGGTCAGGGTGTTCAGTGAGATTCCCGGACCGAAGGTGCCGATCGTGGTGCCCTGTATCCAGTTCGTGTTGGTGCCCGTGATACCGACATCGAGCGAGGTGCTGGTCGGTCCGGTGCTCGGGGTGAGCTGCGTAATCGCGGCGGGACCGAGCGTAATGCAGAAGGCGCCGTAGAGAGTGAGCACCTGCGAGCCTGTCGTCACGATGATATTGCTGCAGCCGGTGTAGGCGATCGGATTCACGGTCCCGGTCACCGTAATGCTCTGCGGGCCCGTAACACTGACGCCGGCGATGTTCACACCCTGGCTCGTGATGGCGACAGTAGTGGTGCCGTTCACGAAGCTGGTGTACTGGCCGAGAATACCGAGCGAGAACGAACCCTGCTGCTGGGCCGAGCCCGGCGTGGAGGAAAGCAGAATCGGCGTTCCGGGCTGAACCACGAAGGCGTTGTCCAGCCTCGCGACTTCACCGCCGGTCGTGGCGGTCAGGGTATACAAACCGGGCGATGCGAGAGGCGCAAGGTCCAGAGTCAGAGTGGCGTGCGTCTCGTCGATCACGTTAATGCTCGCCACCGAAACACTGCCGCTGCCGAAGCTGAAATTCGTGCCCGCTACCCAGTGAGTCGCCAGGCCGGTGACGTCGACAGAAAAATTCTGCGTTCCCTGGATGGCGGTGTTCGGGGTGACGGAGAGTATGGTCGCGGTGCTCGGCGTGACGCTGAACGACGAAATATTGTGGGCCACCTCCGTGCCGGTAGTGGCAGTGACGCCGCAACCGCCAAGCGACTGCAGGATGGGAACAGTGACGTTGACACGCGCGGCGTTCGGACCGAAGACAGTCGCCGAATTGATGACGATGCCGCTGCAGAAACTGAAGGTCGTTGAGTCGCTCCATGTCGTATACTGGCCGACCAGATCGATATCGCGCGTGTCTCCCTGGATCGCGCTTCCGGGATCGACCAGACTGATGACGGGCGTGCCGACAGTGACGAAGAAGCTGGTGTTCTCGACCTCAGCGCCGGTTGTCAGGGAAACTGTGCGATAGCCGACGCCCGCGCCGTCTTCAATCGTGATATTGGCGGTGGCGCTGTTCAGTCCGAGCACCTGGAAGGAATTGACCTGGATGCCGGCGCCGAACGTGGCGGTGGTGGTTGACGGATTCCACTTCGTGTAGGCGCCGTTGAGGTTGACCTGGAGCGTCTGGCCCACCAGCGCGACTCCCGGATAAATATAGGAAATGTACGGCGTCGGCGGCAATGCCTTGCTGAGAACATTGAACTGGCCGAGGAGCGCCTGGCCCCCCGTCCGCACCGTGACCGTGTGGAGACCGACGGTGGCATTCGAGCCAATCGTGATGACGGCGGTTTCACTCGTCGAGCTGTTATTGCTCAGCGCGGTGACCGTAATATTCGGATCGCCGAAATCGACGACAGTCGAGCTGTCCCAATGCGTGAACGCGCCGCTGATGATGATGTTATCGCCGGTGTCGCCGACGGTACCGGAAGACGGGCTGACCGAGCTGACGGACGGGATTCCGCCTGTGATGAGTAACCCCGCGTTCAGCGCGACGTTCTCACCCTCGGTCGACATGAAAATGGTACGCGTCCCGAGATTCGCCGTGCCGGAAACAGTGAGGTCGGCCAGCGCCTGAGTCGGGCTGTTGATCACCACGCCGTTGACCGCGATATCATAACCGCCGCCGCTGATGGAGAACTGCGTGAGCGTCTGCGACCAGTGCGTGAACTGGCCGTTAATCGTCATCAGGATGTGTTGCCCCTGATTCGCGCTGCTCGGGCTGATGGTGCTGACAATGGCCGGTCCGGTGGTCACGTTAAACAAATTGCCGGAGACGATTTCGGACCCCGTGGTCACCGTAACCTTCCGGCTGCCGGTGTAAGCAATCGGATCGATTGCGATATTCGCCGTGGCGGTGGTCGGGCTCGTTACAGTCAGCGAAGTCAGAGTGATGCCCTGGCCGAAAGTCGCGGTCGTCGTGCCCTGCGTCCAGTGCGTGTATTGGCCGGTGAGACTGATGGGACCCGAGACGTTCGAGCTGATCACTTCACCCTGCTGCCCTGATGAGCCGCTGGTCGGCGTGGTGACGGAATTCAGGGTTGCCGTGCCTGGGGTGACGGTAAACGCGTTGGCATAGCTCACCGATTCGCCGAGCGTATACATGCACAGCGTCTGGAAACCGGTGGGCGCGGTCGGGCTGATTGCCACCGAAACCGTTGCCGACGTATTGCTGCTGGCCGTCACATTGGAGACGTTCACCCCCGCCGGATTCGGGGGATTGCAGCCGCCGGTGCTCAGGTACGCGGTTGTCACGCCCGTCTGGAAACTGGTGTTCTGGCCGGTGATCTGGAGCTGCGCGGTGGAACCCTGCTTGCCGGTGGTGGGCGTGACCGCGGTGATGATCCCCGCGCCCGCCGTTACCGAGAACACGTTCGGCAGCGTGAGTTGTTCCGTGCTGGTGACGTTGGGCGGAACCGGAAGGCCGGTGGTGGTGACGGTCAGCGTGTACGGACCTGGAAGGTACGCGGTGCCGAGAACCTGCACCGTGAGGTTCATCTGAGTGGGGCTGATGACGTTGACCGCCGTGACGTTGATGCCGTTGTTATTTCCGAAAGACGCGACCGTGTTGTTCGCCGTGAAGTGGGTTGCCGTGCCATTCACCTGCATCGTGAACGTCGTGCCCTGCGCGGAGGAGGTCGGCGTGATATTGAGACTGAGACCGGAGCTCGGGACAATATTAATAGCGTCATTGAATGACGGCGCGACCTGACCGTTGGTGGTTGCGGTTACCTTGCGGAAACCGAGGTTCGCGGAGTAGGAAACGGTGATCTGACAATAAGCCAGCGTCGGGCTCACAACGTTGAGCGAGGCTACTGTAATTCCCTGCCCGAAATCGAGCGTTGTCTCGCCCTGCAGCCAGTTCGTGGAGGAACCCTGTACCGCGAAACTAACAATCGCGCCCTGCGGGATTCCGTTGTTCGAAACGTTGCAGTTTACCGGCGCCAGATTGGTCTCTGCGGTCTGGGGAGTGGCCCCGCAACCCACCTGGCTGATGGTTGCGACGCCCTGCTGGACGGAGAAGAGAGGACCGGAAACCACTTCGCTTTCATTCGCGCCGCTGATCATCGTCACGGTGCGCCCGCCGACGTAGGTTGTGGGCGAAATCGAAATCTGGGCCGTGGCCGAGTCCGGACTGTTCACAGTCAGTGAATTGACGGTAATCCCCGAGCCGAGGATCGCCTGCGAGGTGGCCTGATCGAAGCTGGTCAGGTTGCCGGTGATGTTAACGGTGAGCGATTGACCCTGCAGGCCGGAATTCGGCGCCACGCTCACGAGAGAAGCGGATGCGGGGGGAACAATGGAGAAGCCGATCGTGAGCTGCTCGTCCCCCGTATTCACGAAGACCGGGAGCCACCCGATCGGCACGCTGGCGGGAATATTGACGATTGCGCTTACATGCGTCGAGTCCGTCACGATGACGGAGCCGGGAACTACCGAAATTTCCGGCCCGAAGCCAACGGTCGTTGTACCCTGGACGAAATGCGTGTACTGACCGGTGATGGCGACGTGAAGATTGGTCGCCGGCTCACCGGACTCGTAGGGGGTGATGCTGGTCAGCACGGCGGGCGTGCTGGTGACGCAGAAGCCGGTGTTGACGATTTCGGAAACGTCGTTCAGCGGCGTCTCCACCGTGATGGTGCGGTTGCCGCCGTAAATATTGACGCACGGCACGGCCGGCGCAGTGGGCGCATTGGCATCAATCACGAATTGCGCCGTCGCGCTGTGCGGACCGGTCACGTTGAAATTCTGGATCGTCACCCCTTCGCCATCTATATCGAGCACGGTCGGATTGGTGGAGGACGATGGCGCCCAGTGGGTAAAGTTGCCGGTGAAGTTGACGTTCACCGTGGTTCCAATCATCCCGGATGCCGGAGAAATGGTAACGCTCGGCGTGTAGGGGAGAACAGCGAACGCGTTTGCGTCGGTCTCGATTTCACCATTCGTGCTCATCGTCAGCCCGTGGGTGCCCGTGTAAGCCAACTGCGGAATCGTGATGTCAACTTCGGCGCTCGTCGCGCTGTTGACCACAACCCGGTTGATGACAAGATCGCCCATTGCCGCGTTGGTCAATCCCTGGGCCCAGTGCGTTCCGAGGCCGGAAACCTGAAGAGCGACACTCGCCCCCTGATAGCCGGATGAAGGCGTCACGCTGGTAATGAAGGTATTGCTCCCGTTCACCGTAAACGCGAAGTTGTAGATGGAGCCATTGGTGCTGATGAAGCCCCTTCTGCCGCCGGTGAACGCCGTACTGGAAATCGTGACGCTGGCGGTTGCACTGGTGTCGCTCGCGGGAGTGATCGTCCCGTTGACTGTGATGTCCGGACCCAGATTCAGGGTAAATGGCCCCGTCTGGAAATGCGTGGAAACGCCGGTAAACGTGATGTTCAAGGTCTGGCCGGGATCGCCGGATGCCGGGCTGACGTTCGCCAGATAAGGCGTCGCCTGGGTCACGCTCAGAGCCCCAGGCAGTGAAACGATTTCACCGTTCGTCGCGACCGTGGCGGCGTAAGATGTGACGGCTGCCGATGGCGAAATGGAAATATTGACGGTAAGCGAAGTCGGACCGTTGACGATAATGTTGCCGACGTTAATACCGGAGCCGAAGCCGACGGTCGTCGCGCCCTGCAGCCAGTGCGTACCGACGCCGGTGAACGCGAGCGTCTGGTTGGTTCCCTGCGGTCCTGTGCCAGGGGTCACGGACTGAAGGGTAGAACCGTTCGGGGTAATGGTAAACGCATTGGCAGCCGACTCGAACTCGCCACCGGTCGCGATGGTAAGGCTGCGCGTGCCGGGAACGGCGATGGGATCGATGCAGATCGGAAGGCTCGCATGGGTGGCATCGGTGACGCTGGCGAAGGCAGTGCCCGCGCCATTGATCTTGATTCCGTCGCCGAAAGTCGCGACCGTGACGCCGCTTTGCCAGCTCGTTCCGTTGCCGACGATCGCCACAGAAGTACAGGCGCCCGCCGCAAGCGTATTGGGGCTGATCGACGTCAGACTGAGACCGGCATTCGGCGATACGAGAAATCCGTTTGCGAGGTTGGCGATTTCGGTACCGACAACCGTCTGTACCCGGTAGCTACCCGTGGTGGCGTCCGCCGGGATCACAAACTGCGCGCTCAGATGCTGGGCATCCGTAACACTCACCGAACCGGCGGTTGGGCTGAGGACGGTATTACCTGGACCGTTCAGCGTGACCACGGGGGTCGACGTTGTGAAATGCGTATACGATCCCACGATGCTGAGTGTTACCGTGCTGCCACGCGTGCCAGCCCCGGGCGACGCGCTGAGAATGGAGGCTGGCGGATCGACCTGCAGCAGGGCGTAGTTCGACGTAGTAAAGCTGGTGAGTCCCGTCGTGGTGCCGCTGACCGTGACCTGGCAACCAGGCAGAGCGGCCGCCGCCGTCAGGGCGACAGGGATCGTGAACTGAATGGTGCGGGAGGCACCTCCCGTTGCCGGGAACACGCCGGTTGCGGCGGTGCTGACCGGCGAGCCGTTGCCGGACGGAGGAGTAATGGTAACCGAGACGCTGCCGGGGACGATGGTGCCACTGGGGAAGCCGGTGCCGTCCACGCTCACCGTCGTCAGGACCGGCGGCGCTTCCGACGGACTCGCGTGAGCGGACAGCGTCACCTGCGCGGACGCGAGCCCCGCCCCCGCCGCAAAAAGAACTACCAGGGCTGCCGACCGGCAAATGCGTTCCAGTACAAAAGAACGGAAGCGAACCTCCAGTTCGCTCATCAGTTTCATCTCGCTCCTACCAGGCTCTGGAACACGATCGTCGCTATGCAGCGTTAGAAATACAGAAAAATCAGTATACCGAAGGACGTGTCGAATTTCTCTTTTTTTTTATGACAATGTATTGATCCAACAAAACGAGGCTCTTGCTGCGAAGAACATAGCCTTGAGACCTGTGATTGCTACGTGATACTCCAGTAACCTTCGTTACACAGGGCTATCAGATTAGTACTTATGTAACGGTGGGAGCGCGGCAGTTTCGTTCGCTGCCTCTGTCCGGCGTCACGTTTTCTATCGGTCGCAAGAGACTTTTGGAGATGGTGCGGCCATCTCTCTGAAAGGAGACCAGGCGGGGAAGAAGGATACGATCAGCGAATCGCTCAGGTCGTGGAAGAGTCAGATGGGCTTTGCGGCGGACTTCCCGTCAGGCCCGCCTACGTCCAGAAAGGCTCTCCGGCAGGCACGAAGCGGATCGGCACTCCACTAATAAAGGTCCCGAGCCACTTCGCGAGATCTTCCATTCCGGGCTCTTCGGACGCTACATGTCCGAGCATGATCAGCCCCTTCGGAATACCGAGCGCATTCGCATCCCGAACGTATTCCACATTGTCGAAACCGCCATCCGCCTCCTGCTGCTCGCCGCCGATCACAAGGTCCGCCTCCGGCGTCATGCGCGGCGTCGCGTAGCCGGGCCCGAGCAGAACGTTCTTCACTTTGGCTTTCGGATCGCCCACGCACCGGAACGCGCGAATGCCGCTCAGATGCTTCGCCCGTGACGCGAATTCACCCAGGGTAGTCTCCGGAATCGGCAGGATGCCGGGACGCATCGTCGCATTTTCCCCGCCCTTCACACCCACCGACCGCAGCGAACCGACGACGGTATAGTCCGGCCTCATGGCATGCATGTGATCGTGCATGCGCCAGAGAACCATGCCGTTGTTCAGCACAAAATCGCGCTTCATTTTATACAGCGGGATGTCCGTCAGATCCTTCGTATCGTCCCGGTCATTCCACCACGTGTCCTCATGCGACACGATCATGTTCAGCCCCTGCTCGTGAGCGCGCTTCAGCATCCCGAACGTGGTCATCATGGTGGTTGCGATGCCGGTAATCGGCGCATCCGGATTGCCTAGCTTGAACGTGTCCCGATAAGACTGCTCGTTCCACGGTATTCCGACATTCTTCCGGATGCGTTCCACCACCTCACGCGCGGTCATCAGACTGCCCTCCAGTACGCGTCGCCCGCGTCGAAATGCCGCGCCGGAAACTCCCGCAGCACGGATTGGATCCACGTCGAACAAAGCCGCATTCCCGGATCTTCCGAAACCACGCGGCCAATCGTTACCAGCCCATGCTTCTCGCCCGCCGTGAAAAGATCAGCCGCGAAATGCGTGTTCTCCCACTCGCGAACTTCGCCGGCAACGATCAGATCCGCTTCCGTGTAGCGTGTCCACATGGTCGCCGTCGTCATCGATCCAGGATGCAGCAGCACACGGCGGATACGCGCGGTCCGGTCACCGATCGCCCGCAATCCGCCATTCAGCTTCAATCGCGTCCGAATGCCGGTCACAACCTGCTCAGCGGTCGCCACGGGAATATCGAACAAGCCGTCGCTTCCGTTTACCTGATGCCCCTTCCAGCCAAGCGCTCCCGCCAGTCCCGTCACCATATCGTTCTGCCTGCGCGCCTGCCAGCGATCATGGAAGCGATAAACGATCAGTCCGCTGTCCTCAATGAATTTCTTCTTCGCCCTGTAGACCGGATCTTCGCGATCGAGCCCGCCCGGACCACGCCCGCCGGGAGTCGCCGGCCGATCCGCGCGGCTGAAGAAGACCGGCTCATAGGTCAGCACCAGATTCGTCTTCGCTTTCACCGCCTGCCGCAGCACCTCTACGGTCGCCATCGCCGTGGTCGCGATGCCGGAGACCGCGCCGTTCGGATCTCCCGCCTTGAATCCGTCCGCGGTACTCGCGGGCGCCTCACCGCCGAGTTCCCGCAGAATCCGATCCACCACGCTGGTGGCGCCCGATCCAGCCTGGGCGCGCACCCCCGCCGCGGAAGCAGCGGTTCCGGCAATCAGAGCAAAGTCCCGTCTGGATAGAAATGGTGTCCCCATAAATGACGCACTATACCACTGGTCGAACCAATTGTAGAACCGATTCCATATAGCGGTCCTTTCCATGCTCTACTGGAACGACGGAATGCGCATTGCAGTCATTGGCGGCACAGGACACATCGGAACATACCTGATCCCGCGTCTGGTGGATGCGGGATTCGAAACGATTTCGATCTCACGCGGCATCCGTCAGCCCTACCTCGAAAGTGGCGCGTGGCGGCTGGTCGAACGCATCGTTCTCGATCGCGAGATTCCCGGCTTCGAGACCGCGCTTGCCAGCCTGTGCGCCGAGGCCGTGATCGACCTCACCTGCTATACGCCCGAATCCGCGCAAAGGCTGGTGGAAGCGTTGCGCGGGCGCAAGACTCGCCTGCTGCACTGCGGAACCATCTGGGTACACGGGATGAGTGTGGAAGTCCCGACCACGGAAGACCGCCCGCGCCTGCCGATCTCCGATTACGGAAAACGCAAGGCCCGAATCGAAAGTCTCCTGCTCGAGCAGAACGACGTACCGACCGCGGTCATTCATCCCGGCCATCTCGTCGGCCAGGGATGGATCCCGCTGAATCCCGCGGCGAACTTCAATCCCCGAGTATTCCGCGACCTGGCCGCCGGACGCGAAATTGCCCTGCCGAATCTGGGTCGTGAAACACTCCACCACGTGCACGCGGCAGACGTGGCGCAATGCTTCGTTCGCGCGCTGACGCACTGGATCGATGCCGAAGGCAAGAGCTTTCACGCCGTATCCCGCGGCGCCATTACGATGGCCGGATACGCCGAAGCCGTCGCCTCCTGGTATGGCCGGCAGGCGAGCATCCGCTTTCTTCCCTGGGAAGAGTGGCGCGCCACCGTAACGGCAAGAGAAGCGGAAATCACCTGGGATCACATCGCGCGCTCGCCGCATTGCAGCATCGCGCGGGCGCAGGCGCTGCTGGGTTACGAGCCGCGCTACACATCGCTCGACGCTATTCAGGAATCCTTGTTTTCACCGCTTTATCCCGGATAACGACTCTTTCATTTCCAGTGCGCTGGCCGGAGCCCGGCCCCCCGCAATCAACAACGTGACCGTCGAGGCATCGCGAGAGCGGCGATTTCCTGGTCACCGGCGCCTAAGCCGCGGCCGCCGCGCGCCGCAGGAATTTCACGCCCTCGAAAGCCACCGCGTCCGGCGACTTCTCGATATCGCGCCAGATACAAACCGCCGCGCTCAGAGCTCCCTCAAATCCAAAGCTCTCGATCGTCAGCCAGCCGTCGTACCCAATATCCTTCAGACCCCGAAACATGCTCGCCCATTGCACGTGGCCGCTGCCGGGAATCCCGCGGTCATTCTCGCAGGTGTGGAGATGCTTCAGATGCTTCCCCAGTTTCCGCATCGACTCGCCGAGATCTTTCTCCTCGATATTGGCGTGAAACGTATCGCAGAGAACCCCGACGCGCGGATCGCCCACCGCCTCGCAGATCGCCGCGGCATCGGCATTCGTATTCAGAAAAAACGTCTCGAAGCGGTTGAGCGGCTCAATCCCAAACTGCATGGCATGCGCTTTCAGTGCCGGAATCGCCGACTGATAGCCCTCGATCGCCCACTTCCATTCATCCGCCGTCCGCCGCCGGCCCGGCAGGTAGCCGACCTGGCAATAGAGCGGCCCGCCGACAAACTTCGCGCCCGCTTCCGCCGAAGCCGCAATCGTGTCCTGAATATGCTGCTGGGCTTCCTTCCTCTTCGTTGCGTCGTCGCTGATCAGGCTCTGCCCATCCACAAACAGCGCGCAGACTGAGCATTCGAGACCATTGGCTTCGAACGCCTTCCGCACCTGCGCCGCGGGGAACTCTTTCGGACGGAACAGCGGCACCTGCATGCCGTCGAAACCAGCCTCCTTGATGCGAGGCAAAAGCTCCAGGCTGTGCGGGCCGAAGGTCTCCGACCAGATGAATGTATTGACGCCGAATTTCATGCCGGTCCGCCGAAGCTACTCAATCACCATCGCGGGCAGCACTTTCAGCGGGCTCGGTATGGAAGCCGTTCCGCTGCTGAACGTGAAGTTCACCGCCGGAACCGGCTTGCCCGCCACTACCGTAATCTCCTGGCTCTGCGTCCCATATTTTTCGTGAATCCCGGTTATCGTATATTTCCCCGGCGGCAGACCTTTCAAACTGAACGCGCCGTTCTCGTCCGTCACCGCGTAATAGGGATTCGACACCACATGCGCCACCGCCCGCATCCACGGATGCTGGTTGCAAAGGATCGGAATCGTCACCTCCGGCTTCGGAAAAGTCTTCACGACGGGCGGCGCGCCCGCGCGCTGTCCCACATTGAATTCCTGATTCACTTGCCCCATGGCGTGCACATTGTGAGTCGTCGCGTCGCTGTTCACCACTTTTAATTGCTGGTTGGCCATGATGCCGAAAACGTGCGGCACATACTCGCATCCGCTCTGATCGAGCACCACCGGCGTCGACGGGGTCGGAAATTTCTTGCCTTCGAGCCCCTTGCTCACGTAAACGAAAACGTTTTTGAGCGAACCATCCGCTTTGATCACGGACGTTTCCGGCAGAACCGGTCCCGAATGCTTCTTCGCGCAGACCGCGTCGGCATCCATCGAAATCGGTCTCAGCTTCGCCGGAGTCCCTTTAAATATGGCCTTTCCCTTTACCGCCGGCTGTCCGTAAACGGCTGTAGCCGCGAGAAATGCGAGGCAGCAAGCCGCCTGCAGTGTATGGAGTGCGTGTGGATATCTCATCGAAAAGCTCTTCCAGGAGGATTATAGCCCCCCTCCCGAATTCGCAAACAAAACTGGCCGCCGCGGCTGATAAACTATCCGGCGGTACGGAATTTTGATGACGCACTCCGGAGCGCACGGTAGTCGCCTGAATGCTTGCATTGCCTGTGCCGTTCGGATAGAATTTCTAAGTCCAACATGGAACCGTTTCCACTTTCCCATGGACGGCCGTCCGGCTCCGCGGGCCCGCGCCCGCCTAAAACGTTCTTTGTAAAGAGAGTTTACGCATGAAATCGATCAGGAAATCTGCTACTTCCCCAGTCTGGTCCATCGGGCTGCCGGCCGCCGCTGTGCTCACGGTTTCGCTGGCCTGCATCTCGCTGCTCGGCCAGAACGCCCCCGCCACAAAAGCTCCCGCGAAAGCCCGGGCGCAGGCAACCACAAAAGCCGCCCCGCCAGCCGCGGCGCGTTCCACCGGACCCCGCCGCCTGGAGATTCTCTTCCTTGGTAACGAAGCCCCCGGCATTGAGCACTCCACCCAGAAAGCCACCGCGCTGTTTGTGCCGGCGCTCGCCCGCGAAGGCATCAATGTTTCCTGGACCAGCAACGTCGCCGATCTCAATGCGCGCAATCTCGCGAAGTACGACACTCTGATGGTCTACGGGACCTTTCCATCCATCACGCCCGCGGAAGAAGCCGCGCTGACCACCTGGATCGACGGCGGCAAAGGCCTGGTCGCGATCCACTCTGCCGTCGAGTCGCCCGGTCTTACGAAACTGATCGGCGCCTCTTCGGATCACCACGGCGCTGTCACCGCGCTGAATGTCGCGGTCAAGGACGCCCAGCATCCTGTGGTTCGCGAAGTCACCGCCATTCAGACAGAAGACGAACCCTGGTACTTCAAGAATCCGTCCGCGGACCGCACCATCCTTATGGATCGTGCGGAAGGCTCCGGACGCGAAGCCGTCACCTGGGTCCGCAATCAGGGCAAGGGCCGCGTAGTCTATACCGCGCTCGGTCACGATGATCCTACCTGGAAGAACCCCACGTTCCTTGCGCTCGTGCGCGGCGCCACCCTGTGGTCGGTCGGCGATGCGACGCTCGACCAGTGGCAACAACTCCAGATGCCGTCGGTTTCCTATAAGCCGAGCGTTTACATTCCGAATTACGAGCGCCGCGTTCCGCCGCTGAAGTTCCAGGAACCGCTTTCGCCGCAGGATTCCATGAAGACGATGCAGGTGCCCCCCGGCTTCGAAGTGCAGCTTTTCGCTTCCGAACCCGACATTACCAAGCCCATCGCCATGAACTGGGATGAGCGCGGGCGTCTGTGGGTCGTTGAATCGATCGATTATCCGAACGGCATCATCGCGAATGAGACTGACCCCGTGAAGAAAGCGGCGATGAAACCGCATGACCGGATCAAGATTTGCGAAGACACGAATCACGATGGCAAGGCCGATAAGTTCACGGTTTTTGCGGATGGCCTGAATGTTCCCACCGGCATCACATTCTGGAACGGCGGCATCATCGTCGGCCAGGCACCCGAGATGCTCTATCTCAAGGACACCAATGGCGACGACAAAGCCGATGTCCGCACCGTTCTTCAGAGCACCTGGGGCACGCGCGACACGCACTCCGGCATCGGAAACCTGCAGTACGGTTTCGATAACTACATCTGGGGCTCGGTCGGATACAGCGGTTTCAATGGCACCACTCCCGAAGGCAAGACCATGAACTTCGCGCAGGGCATCTTCCGGATGCACCCGGATGGCACGGGCCTCGAGTTCATGGGCGCCTTCAGCAACAACACCTGGGGCCTCGGTTTCTCGGAAACGTTCGACCTCTTCGGTTCCACCGCGAACAATACTCACGCCGTCTACGTCGGCATTCCGCCCCGTTACTCGGCGGACGTGAAGGGCCTCCCTGTCCGTGCCGGCAGCAAGAAGATTGACGGCCATTACTTCATGGCGCCCGACACCTATAACGTCCGCCAGGTGGACGTGATGGGCGGCTTCACGGCAGCCAACGGCTTCAACCTCTACACCGCGCGCGTCTACCCGAAAGAGTATTGGGATCGGATCGCGTTTGTGAACGAGCCGACCGGCCGCGTGGTGCACCGCGCCATTCTCGAAAAGGACGGCGCCGGCTTCAAGGAAAAGGACGGCTGGAATCTGGTTTCAAGCAGTGACGAATGGTTTGAGCCCGTGCTGACCGCCGTCGGTCCCGATGGCGAGGTCTGGGTGGACGACCTCTACAACTTCATCGTGCAGCACAATCCGACCCCGATCGGCTTCGAAAACGGCATCGGCGGCGCGTATATCAATCCGCTGCGCGATCACACGAAGGGCCGCATCTACCGCATCGTCTATAAGGGCGCGCCTGCCGAGAAGGTTCTTTCGCTCAGCAAGCAGCGGCCGGCCGAGCTGGTGGCCGCTCTCTCGAACAGCAACATGTTCTGGCGGCTGACTGCCCAGCGCCTGCTCGTCGAACGCGCCAACAAGGACGTTGTTCCGGAGCTCATCACGCTGGCCAAATCCACGAAGACCGATGAGCTGGGCCTGAACCCCGGGGCGCTGCACGCCCTCTGGACTCTCGAGGGCCTGGGAGTTACCAACGGTTCGAACCCCGCGGCCACCGCGGCGGTGATCGGAGCCATGAAGAATCCGGCAGCCGGCGTTCGCAAGGCCGCGCTGCAGATTCTTCCGGCAAACGACGCCTCGCTCAAGGCATTCCGCGCGAACGGAATGCTGCATGACAAAGATCCCTACACGCGGCTGGAGGCGATTCTCTTCCTCACCGAATTCCCGCCGTCGGACGAGATCGGGGCCGAGCTCTACAAGCTCGGCAAAGAGCCGGACGTTCTGAAGGATGAATTCCTGACGATGGCCATCCATGACGCCGCCGCGAAGAACCGCGCAGGTTTCTTCAAAGCGATGGAAGCCGACATGGGAGCGGCAGCCTTCAAAGACTACGCGGCGAAGATCGCCAAAGAAGAGGAGACCCCGAAGCCGCCCCTCAATATCCTCTCCCAGACCCAGCAGGGAGCCGGTACCGTGATTCCGCCGGATCCGATTATCCCGGCCGCGGAAGGCATCATGCGCGCCTACGTCGAAGACATCGTTGGACCGATCAAGCGGCCGCCACCAAACCAGTTCGGCGGGCGTGGCGGTGGACGCGGCCGCGGTCCTCGCGGTACGCCGACGGGCCCGTTCGCGGAAGACGTGAAAATTTCGATCAACGTCGCCGCGATGACCTACTCGGTCGACCGTATCAACGCCAAACCGGGCGACGCGGTCCGCATCACGCTGACGAACAACGGCGACGTTCTGCATAATGTTGTGCTCATCCGCCCTGGCTCGATCGACACGGTCGGCGCCCAGGTGGAGGCCATGGCCAAGGTGCCGAACGCCGAGGAACGCAGCTATCTGCCGCCGACGCCGGACATCCTTTTCTGGATGAAGCTGGTCGAACTCGGCCAGACCGGGACGCTCGAGTTCTATGCGCCGCAGCAGCCGGGTGATTATCCGTTCCTCTGCACGTATCCCGGCCACTGGCAGACCATGCGGGGAATTCTGCACGTCGCCCCTTAAATTGCTCAGCAACAAACGAAGGAGCTTCACAAAAGAATGACCATGATTCGCAAAACGCTCTTCGGCGCCGCTCTGGTGGTTCCCGCCATCATGCTTTGGGCACAGGCGCCCAAGACCGCATCGAAAGCCGCCGCCGGTGAAATTACCGGCAAGGTAACCTTCGAAGGCGCTCCGCCGAAGAATAAGATCCTCAAGATGGATGCCGACCCGGTCTGCGCCTCGCAACATCCGGGACCGGTTACATCGGATGACACGCTGGTCGGCCCCGGCGGCGGCCTGAAGAACGTCATCGTGTATGCGAAAGCCGGTGTGCCCGCGGCCAGTATCCCTCCCGCTCCCACCACTCCGGTGAAAGTGGATCAGAAAGGCTGCATCTACACACCACGCATCGTCGTAGTCCAGGTGGGTCAGCCGGTGGAATTTACCAACAGCGATCCGACCGATCACCATATCCAGGCCATGGCCGAGGTGAACAAGGAATGGACAGTTTCCCAGAAGAAGGGTACGGGCCCGGAATCCGTGACGTTCGACAAACCGGAGATTGGCATTCTCACGATCTGTCATCTCCATCCGTGGATGCGCATGTTCATCCATGTTGTGCAGAATCCGTTCTATGCGGTCACGGGTGATGACGGAACTTTTACGATCAAAGGCCTGCCCCCGGGTTATTACACGCTGGAAGCCTGGCATGAGAAGCTCGGCACCCAGACGATGAAAGTGAAGGCGGGCAATACAGCGGATTTCACGTTCAAGGCCGACTAAGCGCCGGCCTCAGGAGCACGCTATGAAGAAGACGATTCTCGCGTTCGCGTGCGGCGCTCTGCTCGCCGCTGCCCTTCCCTCACACGCGGCCCCCATTCGCGTGATGCTGCTCGATGGAGACAGCGCGGGCGCCCATCCCTGGCCCCCGCTCACCGCGGCGCTCAAGGAAATCCTGGATGAAGCGGGCATCTTCCAGACTGATATCGTCACGGCCCCGAAAGCCGCGGGCGGCGATTTCAGCGCCTTCAAACCGGACTACTCGAAGTATCAGGTAATCGTCCTCAATTACGATGCGCAGGACTGGCCGGATTCCGCCAAACAGCCCTTCGAAGCCTTCGTGAAGAATGGCGGCGGCCTGGTCACGGTTCACGCGGCTGAAACCGCTTTCCCAGGCTGGAAAGAATTCAACGAGATGATCGGCGTCAGCGGTTTCCGCGGCCGCAACGAGAACGCCGGTCCGCTGTGGTTCGTGAAGGACGGCAAGCTCGTTTCCGACAATACTCCCGGCAACGCCGGGGCGCACGGCGCCCGCGTGCCTTATACAGTGGTCGTACAGGACGCGAACCACCCGATTACCAAAGGCCTCCCGAGGACGTGGATGCACCAGGGCGATGAGCTTTACAACAAGCTGCGCGGCCCCGGCCAGAACATGACTGTTCTCGCCACCGCATATTCCGATCCGGCGAATCGCGGCACCGGGCGCGACGAACCCCAACTCATCGTCGTGAACTACGGCAAGGGACGGGTGTTCAACACACTCGCCGGTCACGATGCTGTTGCCATGGCCTCCGTCGATTGGCTGGTCACCCTGCAGCGCGGTACCGAATGGGCCGCCACCGGCAAAGTCACCCAGAAAGTTCCTGCGGACTTCCCCACGGCGAAGTCGGTCTCTTACCGCCCGGCCGTTGCGGAGAAAGATCCTGCGTATAAGAATGGTCTGAATGCGCTGACGTCCGGCGGTGGACGCGGCGGCTTCGGCGGAAGCGGACGGGGCGCTGGACGCGGGGCCGGCATGGGCATGGGTGCGGGCATGGGCATGGGCAAGGGCGCGGGTGCGGGTACGGGTCCGGCCCACTAAGCCTCTCCGATTTACGATCTTTCCGACAGGATGAATAACGAGCAATGAGTCAGAAGAAGCTGAATATCGCGATTGTAGGCCTGGGTTTCGGCAAAGAATTCATTCCCATCTACCAGCACCATCCCAATACCAATATGTACGCCATCTGCCAGCGCTCGAAGGACAAGCTGGACGAAGTGGGCGATCAATATAAGGTCGGGAAGCGCTATACGAGCTTTGAGGACTTGATCAAAGATCCGGATCTGGATGCGGTCCATATCAATTCGCCGATTCACCTGCACGCGCCGCAGAGCGTAGCGGCCCTGCAGGCAGGCAAGCACGTGGCCTGCACCGTGCCCGCGGCAACCACCGTGGAGGATTGCCGCGCCATCGTCAATGCCGCCACCGCCGCGAAGAAGAATTACATGATGATGGAAACCGCGATCTACACCCGCGAGTTCCTTTATGTGCGCGAGCTGCGTGATACCGGCCAGCTCGGACGCATCCAGTTCATGCGTGGCAGCCACCAGCAGGAGATGGCGGGCTGGCCTGGTTACTGGGAAGGTCTGCCGCCGATGCATTATGCGACGCACGCCGTCAGCCCCTGCCTGGCGCTGGTGCGGGGTGAAGCGGAGCACGTCGCCTGCTTCGGCTCCGGCCGCATTGAAGACAAGCTTATCGCGAAATACGGCTCGCCCTTCGCGGTGGAGAGCGCGCTGTTCAAGGTGCGCAACCAGCAGCTCGCGTTCGAAGTCACGCGCTCACTGTTTGAAACCGCGCGTCAGTATATCGAAAGCGTGGACGTTTACGGCAGCAAGACCGCATTCGAATGGACGCTGATCGAGAACGAACCGTGCATCGTTCACCATGGCGAGAAGCCGGAGAAGGTAACGATTCCCGATTACGCGCACCTGCTCCCGAAAGAGATCCAGCGTTTCACCACGAAGGGTGTCTACGACGAAGGCAACGCTCACCTCTCGTTCACGCAGGGCGGCGGCCACGGCGGCTCCCACCCGCACCTCGTCAATGAATTCGTCTCGAGCATCATCGACGGCCGGCCGTCGTTCCCGGATGTCTATCAGTCGGTCAACTGGACCTGCGCCGGCATCTGCGCGCACGAGTCTGCGATGCAGGGCGGCCAACTCGTTCCCCTGCCCGACTTCCGACGATAACAGACGCGGCCGGCAAGTGCGCTAACCTGGGAAGGTTCCATGGAGCCACTTGTCCGTTTCTCGCCGCTGGTCAGGCACGGCCTCAAATTCAGAAAGCGATTTGAAGCCGCTAAACAGGCGATCGCCAACCCTCCGTACCCGTGGTATCCGTACGATAGTTTCGCGAATCTCTTCTATCTGCAGATCCTGATGAAGCGGAGCGGCCTCTCGCTCGAGCGGCTTGCAGGAAATCATTCGATGCTGGATATCGGAGCAGCCGACGGCGCCTTAAGCTTCTTTTTCGAATCGCTCGGCTTCGATGTTGAATGCTGGGATCACGCGGCAACCAATATAAACAACATGGCCGGTTTATATGATCTCAGCCGCACACTGGACTCTCATATTGCAATTCAGAATATGGATCTCGATGCGGCGTTTCCTATAACACGGCAGTTTGATTTTTGCCTTTTCCTCGGCATTCTATACCACCTCAAAAACCCCTTCCACGCGCTCGAGAAGTTAGCCTCGCATGCAAAATTCTGCTTCCTCAGTACCCGCATTGCGCGGCAGAGCCCTGAGGGAAACACAAATTTTGAAAATCTTCCGATCGCGTACCTGGTGGACGCGGATCAGTGTAATCATGACCCGACGAACTACTGGATATTTTCACCGGCCGGCCTCAAGCGCCTGACGCAACGCGCGGGTTGGGATATTTGCGCGTCCGCCTCGGCTGGTCCTTCTGAATCGCGACCCGATTCGCCCGATGCCGATGAGCGAATGTTTCTCCTGCTGCGAAGCCGGCATGCCTGAGAGGCTGTTCACATGAAAAACGGCCGCCCCCGTTCGCCGGGAGCGGCCGTTCTCTTGTTACCGGTGGAAATCCGCCTTAGAAAATAATGTGGATTTCCGAGGCCAGAATGCGCGGTCCACGGTCGTTATTCAGAATACCGAGGCTCGCGTTCTGGTTCTGGTTCGTATTTGCGTTGAACTGGAAACTGCTGTTCACGCCCTGAAACTCCGCGTGATTGAAAGCATTGAACGCTTCAATCTTGAGCTGGAGCTGCCGCTTTTCGCTTCCGAGGTTGATCTTCCGCTGGAGCGTCAGATCCCAATTCGCGAAACCGGGTCCATACATGACGTTGATGCCTGCGTCGCCAATGGAGGCCAGGCCATCCGTCCTATATGAGCCTGGCGCGGCAAAGGCAGCGGGGTTGAAGAACATCCTGCCGTGCGGCGCGCCATTGGGGGCGGCCGGAATGCCTGCAAATGGATCGCCCACGACATTGATGCGGGAGCCTTCGTCAGCGGATCCCGTGATGTCACGGTTATCGGTCCAGCTGTAGCTCGGAGTGAACGGGGACCCACTCTGGAATGAGGTAATACCGGAGATGTTCCAGCCGTCGGTTACGATGCCGAGCGCACGGCTATGCAGCGCCCTGCCCGGCTTCGGCAGATCGTACGCATAGCTGAGTTGCAGCACGTGCCGGCGATCGGAACCCTGCGGGCCCCAATTCCGAACATCGTTGTTCGAAACCAGCGGATCGAAGCCGCTCAGCGCGAAGCTGTGCGACCAGGTATAGGCCGCCGTCCAGAGCAGACCTTTGGACATTCTGCGCTTGACGTTCACCTGCAGGCCATTGTAGTTTGAGTGGCCGATGAAGTAGCGATAGCTGATCGCCCCCATCCCGGGATAATTCGTCCGGAGGCTCGATGTCGCCAGGTGGGGAGGCGAGCTCGGCGAATTTGGATTAGCTGCAGTCGTCGGATCGGCGAAAGTCGGATCGAAGTCGCGGCCGATCGGAATCGCGTTGAGGTTGTTGGTCAGGTTGCGGCTGAATCCGTACGTACCCTGCCAGCTCACATCCACCAGTGTTCCCCCCACACTCTGCTGAATGCCGAGGCTCGCGTTGCGAGTGCCCGGAACCGGCGTGTAACCGGACCACTGCGTGAAGTTGGTCGGTCCGAACAGACCCTGCGTCGTCGCAAGGCTGTCGATCGTGCCATAGTATGCGGTCGGCGTGAAGCCCAGAGGCGGCAGACCGGACATGCTGTACACCTGGTTTCCGTCGAGGCGGTCATAGAACGCGCCGAAGCCGCCGCGCAGAGCGGTCTTGCCGGTACCAAAAACGTCATAGGCAAAACCGATGCGAGGCGCCGTCACGATGTACTTATTCGTATACGTGTCGCGCGACGCGCCATTCACACCCGCCACCACCATGCCGTCACCGAAGTCACCGCTGCCGGGAACGTAGAGGCCGATCTGAGAAGCCGGCACCTGCGCTTTCGTGCGGGGATCAACACCCACGCGGGTCGAGCCCGAGCAGGTCGTTGCGCCGTTATTGCAACCCGGCAGATAGAAGATCGGCGCGGAAGCCGCCGAGTACTTCGAGGGATCGAAATAACCGAATTCGTTCAGGAAATCATCCTGTGGCGACATGTGATAGAACCGGATTCCATAGTTCAGCGTCAGGCGCTTTCCGATGCGCCAGTCATCCTGCAGGAAGAACTCGGTGTTCCAGTAGTAAACGTCATACACGAAGTGACCGCTGTTCTGGGTGTACGTGTCGTAGTTGCCCAGCAGAGCGTTGGCAAATCCGTCGCCCGTGTTCAGCGGATTGTTCGGATCGTTCTGGAAGTTGAAGCTGCCCAGATACTGGGTGTTGCCAGGCTGCAGCTTGCGGTTCCGTTCAACGTAGATACCGGTCTTGAAGTTGTGGCTGCGCCAGACTTTGCTCAGGTTGTCTGTGAACTGGCGGATCCGGTTCGTGTTGACATAGTCGGCCGTGTTGCCGATCCCGACACTGCCGGCATTCGGCGGAATGCCGCCAAAGCTATAACCCGAGACGTAGTTGCAATACCCATTGGAGCAGTTGCCGGGGCCTTCGAGCATATCACCACCCGGGCCAGGCCCAAAGGGATGAAGCGGGAAGAGACTGGGCAGCGGCTGCCCCGCCTGCGGCGTCCCGGAAGTGCCGTTCAGCAGTGAACGGGACACCTGATCGGGAGCGCTTTCGTAATAGGAGAAGTAGTTGTAGCTGAAGTTGTAGGTCGCCTGGTTCACCAGAGTCGGGCTGAAAGTATAGTTAACCGTGCCGACCATACCTTTGCCTGGATTCGGGTGCCGGATATTGCCGATATTGAACTGCGAAACCGCGAAAAGGGTATCGGAATCGTCGTAGTCGTTGCCATAACGGAAGAATCCGTTGAGCTTCTGGCTCGCCACCACATCGACGCGGATAATGTCATTGCGGCGGGGGTGTGCGCCCGAGGCCGCCTGCTGCCAGTTATCCACGCCGAACTGCGACGTGCCCGGGGCGAAGAATGTATTCGGCAGCGGGAAGAAGTTCAGCATCGCCTGCCCCCAGCCATTGATGCGGCTGGCCGGAATGATGTTGCCCGCGAACGGCAGCCCAGTCTGCGGATCTTTCACAATGACCTGGCTACCGTGCTGGCCAGCTGCCGCCTGGGCCCCTGTCGGCGAATTGTATTCCTGAGTAAAATCCCCACCACGGATGGCCGCGGTCGGGAATGTCCGGTACTGGGGACTTACCGGCAGGAGCTGACGGGTATATTCCTGCGAACCGAACGCGAAGATTCTCGTCTTGTTCTTGTTGAAATGGCCCGGAATGTAAACGGGGCCGCCAAAGCTCCAACCCTGAATGTTGTACCGGTAGCGCTGACGCTGAATGCCGGTCTGGTTGTTCGAGAACGAGTTCGCGTTGAAGTCTTCGTGGCGGTGCGTCCACCAGGCGGACCCGTGGAACTCCTGCGTGCCGCTCTTGGTAGCGACCGAGATTGTCGCGCCCGAATTACGCCCGTATTCCGCCGCGAAATTGGAGGTCAGTACCTTGACTTCCGAGATCGAGTCGATATTGGGCTCGAAATGGGCAAAACAGCTTGCGCAGCCTGTGTCCATATCGGTCGCGCCGTCCACCGAGTAGCCGACGATGCCCGTATTGCCGCTGAATGTGAGGCCGCCCATAATCGAGCCGCCCGACGCATCGCGGCCGGTGCTGGTATCTACCACGCCCGGCAGCAGTTTCATATAGCTCATCATGTCGCGGCCCTTGATGGCTACCACGTTCAGGTCATCCTGCGTGTTGATCAGTCCGGCCTTCTCGCTCGTCGCTGTCTGAACGGCGGCGATTTCGGCAGTGACGTTGATCGATTCGGTAGACTGGCCGAGCTGCAGCGCGATCTTGCCGAGGTCGCGCGTATCGCCCGCGCCAAGCGCGATGTCCTTCACCTCATAGGCCTTGAACCCACTCGCGGTGATTTTCACGCTGTAGTTGCCGGCGAAAATGTTAGTAATACGGAAAAGACCGGAGCTGTCGGTAGTCAGATTGTTGACGGCCGCGGTCCCCTGGTTAGTAATGGTAACCGCGGCCTGCGGAACCACCGCACCCGCAGGATCGACGACGGTGCCAAGAATAGAACTGCTCTGCGTCTGGCCAAACATAGCCACGCACCCCAATATCAACATGGATATGGGGAGCGCGATACTTCTAAGTCTCATCGTTGAGTTGCCCCTTTCCCCTTGCAAAAAACCAAAAGCCGAAATCGGTTCTGGAAAAATCCGGAACCGGTTCCACTATGTAGCTGGGGAAAGAATACAACAAATCTACTACTGGAAACAAGGGAGGGGACGAGAAAAAATGAACCAGAGCGCTCCAAAGAATGATTTTTAACAACAAAATGGGGCAAAAATTGGTTGTACCTATGCAACGGCCAGTCTTATATGTGGCCGTAGTAACGTTGGGCGCCATCCCCGGATCGAAAAGACCCCAGGTCCGCTCGACAGGACACAGCATACCCCAGCTTTTTAAATAAAAACGGCCGCCCCCGTTCGCCGGGAGCGGCCGTTTTCCTGTTACCAGCGGAAATCCTGTCTAGAAGATGATGTGGATCTCCGATGCCAGAATGCGCGGTCCACGTTCGCCGCCCAGAATACCGAGATTGGCGTTCTGGTTCTGGTTGGTGTTGGCGTTGAACTGGAAGCTGCTGTTTACGCTCTGGAACTCCGTGTGATTGAAGGCGTTGAAAGCCTCGATCTTGAGCTGGAGCTGGCGCTTTTCGCTTCCAAGATTGATCTTCCGCTGAAGCGTCAGATCCCAATTCGCGAAGCCGGGGCCGTACATAGCGTTGATGCCTGCGTCGCCGATTGACGCCAGACCATCGACGGGATAGGCGGCCGGCGATGCGAATGCAGCCGGATTGAAGTACATGACACCGTGCGGCGCGCCGTTCGGAGCAGCCGGAATGCCGGAGTACGGATCTCCCACCACATTGATGCGGGATCCTTCGTCCGGTGACCCGGTGATGGGGCGGCTGTCGGTCCAGCTGTAGCTCGGCGTGAACGGCGAGCCAGTCTGGAACGAGGTGATACCGGAGATGTTCCAGCCATCGGTCACGATGCCGAGCGCGCGGCTGTGGAGTGCCCTGCCCGGTTTCGGCAGATCGTACGCATAGCTAAGCTGCAGGACGTGCCGGCGGTCCGAACCCTGGGGGCCCCAGTTGCGGACGTCGTTGTTCGAAATCAGCGGATCGAAACCGGACAGCGCGAAGCTGTGCGACCACGTATAGGCCGCCGTCCAGAGCAGACCTTTGGACAGTCTGCGCTTGACGTTGACCTGAAGACCGTTATAGTTCGAGTGACCGATGAAGTAGCGGTAGCTGATCGAGCCCATGCCCGGATAGTTCGTTCGGAGGCTTCCCGTGGGCAGGAATTTACCCGGTGTCGTCGGGTCGGCGAATTTCGGGTCAAACTCTCTCCCGAGCGGAACCGCATTGATATTGTTGGTCAGGTTTCGATTGAATCCGAATGTTCCCTGCCAGCTTACGTCCACCAGTGTGCCCTTCACACTCTGCTGGATGCCGAGGCTCGCGTTGCGAGTGCCAGGAACCGGAGTGTAACCCGACCACTGCGTGAAGTTGCTTGGTCCGAACAGGCCCTGCGTCGTCGCAAGGCTGCCGATGGTGCTGTAGTACGCGGTTGGCGTGAAGCCCAGGGGCGGCAGACCGGACATACTGTACACCTGGTTTCCGTCGAGGCGGTCATAGAATGCGCCGAAGCCGCCGCGCAGAGCGGTCTTGCCGTCTCCAAAGACGTCATAGGCGAAACCGATGCGAGGCGAGGTCACGATGTACTTGTTCGTATACGTGTCGCGCGACGCGCCGTTCACACCAGCTACCACCATGCCATTACCGAAGTCACCGCTGTTCGGCACATAAAGGCCGATCTGAGAGGATGGCACCTGATTCCCGGATCTCGGATCGACACCGACGCGGTTTGAACCCGAGCAGACTGTCGCACCAGGCTGTTTGCAACCCGGCAGATAGTAGACCGGCGCCGCGGCCGAATTGTACCTCTTCGGATCGAAGTAACCGAATTCATTCAGGAAATCATCCTGCGGCGACATGTGATAGAACCGGACACCGTAATTGAGTGTCAGGCGCTTCCCGATGCGCCAGTCGTCCTGAGCGAAGAATTCGGTGTTCCAGTAGTAAACGTCGTACACGAAGTGGCCGCTGTTCTGCGTGTACTGATCGTAGTAACCCAGAAGCGCATTGGCAAAACCATCGCCCGTGTTCAGGGGGTTGTTGGAATCGTTACCGAAATTGAAGTTTCCCAGATACTGGGTGTTGCCGGGCTGCAGCTTCCGGTTCCGTTCAACGTAAAGACCAAACTTGAAGTTGTGGCTGCCCCAAACCTTGCTGAGGTTGTCACTGAACTGGCGGATCCGGTTCGTGTTGACATAGTCGGCCGTGTTGCCGATCCCTACACTGGGGGCGCCCGGCGGAAGGTTGCCAAAGCTGTAACCGGAAACATAGTTGCAGTACCCGTTCGAGCAGTTGCCCGGGCCTTCCAGCATGTCACCGCCAGGTCCAGGACCGAACGGATGAAGCGCGAACAGGCTCGGCAGCGGTTGCCCGGCTTCCGGTGTGCCAGGCGCGCCGTTCAGGAGCGTGCGTGCCACCTGGTCCGGGGCGCTCTCGTAATACGAGAAGTAGTTGTAGCTGAAGTTGTACGTTGCCTGGTTCACCAGAGTCGGGCTGAAGGTGTAGTTCACCGTGGCAACCATACCTCGGCCAGGATTCGGATGTTTGATCAAACCGGTGTTGAACTGCGAAACCGAGAAAACCGAGTCTGAGATATCCGCGTCGTTTGCGTAGCGGAAGAAGCCGTTCAGTCTCTGGCTGGCCACCACGTCGACACGAATAATGTCGTTGCGGCGGGGGTGAGTACCAGAGGCTGCCTGCTGCCAGTTATCCACGCCGAACTGCGACGTGCCGGGAGCGAAGGAAGCGTTCGGCAGAGGGAAGAAGTTCAGCATCGCAAGGCCCCAGCCATTGATACGGCTCGATGGAATCATATTGCCCGGAAACTGCTTGCCCGTGAGTGGATCCTTCACAACAATCGGACTGCCGTGCTGGCCGGCCGCGGCCTGATCTTTCGTCGGGGAGTTGTATTCTGCAGAAAAATCACCGCCACGAATCGCAGCGGTGGGGAATTGCCGGTACTGCGTACCGACCGGCAGAAACTGACGGGTATATTCCTGCGAACCGAACACAAAGATCCTGGTTTTGTTCTTGTTGAAGTGGCCCGGAATGTAAACGGGGCCGCCAAAGCTCCAGCCCTGAATGTTGTACCGGTAGCGCTGGCGCTGAACGCCGGTCTGGTTATTCGAGAATGAGTTCGCGTTGAAGTCTTCGTGGCGGTGCGTCCACCAGGCGGACCCGTGGAATTGCTGCGTGCCGCTCTTCGTGGAGACCGAAATCGTCGCGCCCGAATTACGTCCATATTCCGCTGCGAAATTGGAAGTCAGAACCTTGACTTCAGAGATCGAGTCGATGTTCGGTTCGAAGTGGGCAAAGCAGCTTGCGCAGCCTGTGTCCATGTCGGTCGCGCCGTCCACCGAGTAGCCGACGATGCCCGTATTGCCGCTGAAGCTCAGACCGCCCATAATCGAGCCGCCCGACGCATCGCGGCCGGTGCTGGTATCGACCACGCCCGGCAGCAGTTTCATGTAGCTCATCATGTCGCGGCCTTTGATGGCCACGACGTTCAGATCGTCCTGCGTGTTGATCAGTCCGACCTTTTCGCTGGTCGCCGTCTGAACCGCCGCGAGTTCAGCGGTGACGTTGATCGATTCGGTCGATTGGCCGAGCTGCAGGGAAATCTTACCGAGGTCGCGCGTATCGCCTGCGCCGAGCACGATGTCCTTAACCTCGTAGTTCTTGAACCCGGACGCGGTCACTTTCACGCTGTAGTTGCCCGCGAAGATGTTGGTAATTCGGAAAAGCCCGGAACTGTCCGTAGTCAGATTGTTCACAGCCGCGGTTCCCTGGTTGGTAATCGTGACCGCAGCCCGCGGCACCACTGCGCCAGCGGGATCGACGACAGTGCCCAGAATCGAACTGGTCTGCGTCTGGCCAAACACGGCCACGCACCCCAATATCAACATGGATATTGAGGACACGCTACTTCTAAGTCTCATCGTTGAGTTGCCCCTTTCCCCTTGTAAAAAACCAAAAGCCGAAACGGTTCTCCAAAACTCGGGAACCGGTTCCACTCGCCCAGCTTCCGAGAATGTTATAACAATCGCAGATTGGAAACATATACTGTGTTTTCGGGAGAGAGGGGCGAAATCCGGACTAAGCCGTTTTGCGCCATGGTGTTGCGGACGACAATTGTTTGTTTATGTTGGCCGTGGCCGCTTCTCGCGGTCACGAACCTCAATGTGGATTTTTATCGGCTTCCACTGCGGAAGACTGACGTCGCGATCACGCCGTCTCCTTCGCGGATGATAATAAGTCGATTGGATTCTATTGGTTCAACCGTTTCCACATCGCCGCCGGGCCAGTGCACCTCAACGCGGGCTTTGGTCTCTTGCCCTAACCCGAAGTGCAGCCGCCGGTCATTCACCGAGAGATAGGACGACTGAGCCATAACCGCCTGCATCTGCTTGCGGTCCCCGTAGGACACTGCGACGCGGGCTCCAATCGCACTGCGGTTGGATTTGGTGCCTTCCAGCAGGACCTTGAGCCAGTTCCCGCCCCCATCCACGTCGTTCCGCAACAATGACGGCGGCTCGTTCATGTTCATCACCAGGATGTCCAGGTCGCCGTCATTGTCGAAGTCGCCGAACGCCGCGCCCCGGCTGGAATGCGCCTCTTCCATCGCCGGCCCCGGCCCACCCAGCAACTCTTCGAATTTGCCGCCGCCCAGGTTCCGGAACAGGACCGCGGGAGTCTTGTAGGGAGAATCCGGCAGCGCGCTGTCTAATTCAGGTGACACCATGCCGGTCACGTAGAACAAGTCGGGCAGTCCGTCATTGTCGAAATCGAGCATCGCCGCGCCCCAGCCGACGAATCGCGTTTCCACCCCGAGGCGTGCCACATTGGTCACGTCGCGGAAGACCCCGTGGCCGCGATTGTCGTAAAGCGCATTGGTATCCGAGCTGAAGTGCGTTTTGAAAATATCGAGCTGGCCGTCGGTGTCGTAATCCCCGATCCCCAACCCCATTCCGGCTTGTTCCCTGCCATCTTCGTTCAGCGCCAGACCGCTCTCCATTGCTTTCTCGCGGAATGTCCCATCCCGGTTATTCACGTAAAACAGGCTCGGCGAGCTGTCGCAGGCCACGTAGATATCGGGCCAGCCATCCCCGTCAAAATCCGCCGCGACAGCGGTCAGCGCGCAGCTCGGACTCGGTTTCAGAATGCCCGCGCTCTCGCTCACGTCTTTGAAGGTGCCGTCTCCGTTATTGCGATAAAGACGGCAGCTTTCCCGGGGCAGCCCCATCGGCCCGCAGTACACTTCCACGCCTTTGAAGGTGCACGCGGGATCCTTTCCACGCGGCTTGATTTTGTCCTTGTCGAATACAACGTAATGGCCAACAAACAGATCCAGATGCCCGTCGCGGTCATAGTCCACCCAGGTACAGCCCGACGCGAAATGCGTGCCTTCCACCAAAAGTCCGGCATCCTTCGTAACATCGCGAAATTTCCCGTTCCCCTCGTTGTGGAACAGAATGTTCTGGCCGTAGCAGGTGATGAAGATGTCGTCGAAGCCGTCATTGTCGTAGTCCCCGACCGTAATACCTGTCGCCCACACGCTGCGGCCCAGTCCCGATTGCGCGGTCACGTCCTCAAACGTGCCGTCGCGACGGTTGCGATAAAGCCGAATCGTCGCATCAGCCGGCGTTGGACCCGAACGCCGGCGCCCGGTAAGCACAACGATGTCCTGCCAGCCGTCATTGTCGTAATCGAGGAAGGCGACTCCGCAGCCGATTGATTCCTGGATGTAATCCGCCCGTCCCACGTCGCCGTAAATCACCGGGGCCTTCAGGCCCGCTTCGGACGCCACATTGGTGAATCGTGCGTGATAGGGGATGCCGGATGGCTTGTCGCGCGGCACCGGCCTCACGTTTCGCGAGCTCATGCCGTGACCGCCGCTCTGCCCGTTTGCTGCCGGGACGGCCAGGGCTGAAAGCGCCAGTACTTCACGCCGCGTCATGACTTTTTGAACTTCTCGCGCCGGACTATGCCTTTGCCTTCTTCGATCACCACAAGCTGATCCGCCGCGACATTCTCAATTTTCTCTTCCCCACCATTCGGCCAGCGGATTTCCAGACTCGCGGTTGTCTCTTCCCCCAGGCCAAAATGCAGCCGGCGGTCGTTGGCTGAAAGATACGACGATTGCGCCATCACCGCCTTCGCCTGCCGCTTGCCGCCGAAGTTCGCAAATACGGTAGCTCCGATCGCGCTGCGGTTCGACTGCACGCCGGTCAGCAGCACCTTCAGCCAGTGGTTCGTACCGGTCACGTCGTTGCGGAACAGCGATGGCGGCTCGTTCAGATTGATGATCAGAATGTCCAGATCGCCGTCATTGTCGAAATCGCCGAATGCCAGCCCCCGGCTGGAATGCGCCTCGAGCATCGCCGGACCTGCCTCATCGAACAGCTCTTCGAACTTTCCGTTGCCCAGATTGCGGAAGATCACGCTCGGCGTCTTGTACGGCGCTCCGGGCTCATTCTTCTCCGCTTCGGGATAGACCATGCCGGTCGTATAGAACAGGTCCGGCAATCCATCGTTATCGAAATCTTCGATGCACGCGCCCCACCCCACGAATCGTGTCTCCACCGCAAGGCCCGCGCGCGTGGTCACGTCCGTGAAATGGCCCCGGGGGTTTCCGTGATAGAGCACGTTCGTATCGTCGCTGAAATGCGTTTTGAAAATGTCGAGCACGCCGTCGTTGTCGTAGTCGCCGATTCCCAGCCCCATGCCGCCCTGCTCGCGTCCGTCTTCGTTGAACATTACGCCCGCCTGGAGGCCGCGCTCCGTGAACGTGCCGTCGTGGTTGTTGCGGAACAGCAGCGCGGGCGAGGTGTCGCACGCCACGTAGATATCGGGCCAGCCGTCGTAGTCGAAATCGGCGGCGGATACGCCCAGCGGATAACCCGGCTTCACTTTGGACACACCTGAGGAATCGCTCACATCGGTAAACGTCCCATCGCCATTGTTGTGATAGAGCCGGTAGGCTTCCTGCTGTACGCCACCCGGGCCACAGAACACCGGCACGCCCTTCCGGTTGCAGGACGCTTCCTTGCCGCGAATCGGAATTTTCTTCTCGTCGTATTCGAGGTAATGGCCGATGAAGAGATCGAGCCTGCCATCGCGGTCGTAGTCGATCCAGGTGCAACCCGTTCCATAACGGTTGCCCGGATGCAGCAGTTTGGCGCTCTCCGTTACGTCTTTGAACTTGCCATTACCTTCGTTGTGGAACAGGATGTTCTGCCCCATGCAGGTGATGAACAGGTCGTCCCGGCCGTCGTTATCGTAATCGCCGACCGTCACGCCGGCCGCCCACACGCTGCGTCCAAGACCCGATTGCGCCGTCACGTCTTTGAACGTGCCGTCGCGATTGTTGTGATAAAGACGGATAGTGGCTTCGGGCGGCGTCGGGCCGGTTTGGCGCTTGCCGGTGAGGATGACGATATCCTGCCAGCCGTCATTGTCGTAGTCGATAAACGCTGCGCCGCATCCCATCGCGCTCAGGATGTAATCGACGTGACCTTCGTCACCGTAGATCACCGGCGCCGTCAGGCCGGCCTGTTTGGCCACATTGACGAAGTGCGCATGGAACGGAATTCCGGAAGGTTTGCTGCGCGGAGCCGCCTTGACTCCGGCCGAAGCCATGGACCGGTACTGGCCCTGCGCGGACCGCGCCGCGGGCAGCGCCAGGGCGGATAGTGACAATAATTCCCGGCGCGTCATTCACGTTGAGGATAACAAAGGGATCGCCGCCTGATCGCTATAATCGACGTGGAATGCGAGCTCTCCGCCTGGCATTTGTCGCCGTTTTGTTATCGCTTCCGGCCGCGGTTCCAGCCGCTGCGCCCGATCCGCTGAAGGACGCCAACGCCGCCATCCTCCGCGAGGACTTTCCCCAGGCCGAGAAGCTTCTTCGGGCGAACCTGAAGCTCCATCCCGCATCGGCGGAAACCATGAGTCTGCTCGGCATGGCGCTGGACGCCCAGAGGAAGCTGGCCGAAGCCGACGCTCTCCACAAGCGGGCGATCGCCGCCGCGCCGCGATCCGCCACCATCCTCGCGCGCTACGGGCAACATCTTCTGGTCGCGGGTGATCCCCAGGGCGCGCGGGAAACCCTGCAGCATGCTCTCGCGCTCGACCCCACCGACCGGTTCGCGAATCTCCAATTCGCGCAGGCGGCCATCCGGCAGAAGGATTTTCAGGGCGCGCTGAATTATCTGGGCCATATCCCCGCCGCCCAGCAGGATACGCCGGAGGTCGCGGCCGCCCGGCTGGTCGCGCTCGATTCCACCCCAGGAAAACAAAACGAAGCCAATTCGCTCTTCACCCGGCTCTCCGCCGCCACGGAAAACGAACCCAATGCGGCAGGGTCCATCGGCTGGACGCTCGCGCAGGCCGGTCAATATAATCAGGCCGAGACCTTCCTGACGCACGCTCACGCCGCGGCGCCTTCCGATTTCCACGTTCTCTATGACCTGGGCGTCGTCGCGCTCTACGCCGGGCATTACGACCGCGCCAAAGAAGTGCTCGAAACGGCGCGGCGCGAACAGCCGAACAATGCCGATGTTCTCTACAGCCTGGCTTTCGCCGAGAGTGCTCTCCACCAGCCGGAGGACGCCATCCGCTGGCTCGCCCAGGCCGGCGAAATCGCTCCGCAGCGTGCTGATATCCAGCGTCTGCTAGCCGTCACCGCGAACGACCTGAATGCCTTCGAAGATTCAGCCGCCGCCTGGGACCGCTACGGGAAGCTCGCGCCCAATGACGATGAAGCCCGCCGCGAACGCGGCTTCGCGAAGATCCACATCGGCAAGTTCGATGAAGGCATCGCCGATATCGAATGGTTCGTCACCCGCCATCCGAATGATGCGATGGGCCTCTATGAGCTGGGCGTGGCCCAGAGTTCGGCAGATCCCACGCAGGGCATCGCGAACATCGACAAAGCCCTCGCGATCAAGCCCGATTTCCCTGCCGCGCGCGCCGTACGCGGATCCCTTTACTACCAGCAGGGCAAGCCCGAGCTCGCGCTTCCGGACCTCGAAGCCGTCGCCGCCGGAACCCGCGATTCCGCTGTGCTCGACCGGCTGGGCCAGACCTACGTCGCGCTCAATCGCATCCCGGACGCGATCCGTGTTTTGCGCCGCGCGGCGGATTTGCCCGGCGCGGCGCCGACTGTCCTGCTTCATCTTGCGAACGCGCTGGCTGAGGCCGGACAGACAGAGGAATCCGAGGCCCTGCTTGCGAAATACAAACAGGCTCGGCCCACCCAGGGTCCGGTCGACCTGATGCACTTTCTCACCCTCACGCCCGCCGAGCAGCGCGCCGATTATCGTGCCCGCGTGGAGAAGGCTATCCACGATAATCCGCGCGATGCGGTGGCGCAATCCCGCTATTTGAAAATCCTGCTCGAAGAAAATCAGATGGCGCAGGCGGCAACGGTCGCGCAGACCATCGCCGATCTGAAACCGCCGGCCGGCGTTCTGACTGACGACGGCCGGGCGCTCCTCGAAGCGAAGCAGTACGGCCCCGCGAAGAATCTCCTCGCAGCAGCGGGCGGCGCCGACGTCGATCTTGCCATCGCCACGTTCCACGCCGCCGGTGGAACTGCCGCCGCCGCTACTGAAGGTCTTCGCCAGCTCGACCGCGCCCCCGAAGCCGCCCGCAACGCGCCGTACTATCTGGCGCGCGCTCAGATGCTCAACGCCGGTGGCAAAGTCGACGACGCGCTCGCCGCCCTGCATCGCGCAATTGAGCTCGATTCCTCGAGCCCGGAACTTTATTGGCAGACCGCCATGCTGCTCACCAAACACCAGCGCACCCCCGAGGCTCTGCGCCTGCTGGATGACGCCGCGAAAGCCCTGCCACGCGATCCCGCCATCCCGCTCACCCGCGCGGCCGTTCTCGAACTCTCGGGCAAGACCGACGAAGCGCTGAAGCTGGTCGATGATCTCCAGCGCCAGTCGCCCGAGGTCGCCGCGGTCTGGGTCGCCAAAGCAATGATTCTCGCGGCGCACCAGCGTTTCGACGAAGCGCGGCGCGCACTCGCCACAGCCGTTACTCACGGCGCGCGCAGCCCGGAAGCCAACGCCCCCGGCAACCCCGCACACCCCCTCCAGTTGTTCGAAACCCGCCCGCCCCGCGAGTGGTAACGGTCTGGCAGTGCGCTTGCCATTGGGTTTCCCTTATGTCAGAATCGGGTGGAATATGGAACCGGTTACGCAAATCGGCCGCCGTCGGTCGAAATCCTTTGCTTACACCGGATTGGCGCTGATATTCAGCGCGGGCGCTGTGCTGGCGCAGCAAGCGCTTCCGCTCGAGGGCGACGTCAGCCCGATCCACGACCCTACGATGGCGCGTGAGGGATCGAGTTACTACGTTTTCTCCACCAACCGTTACCGTCAAAAGGACCTTCCGGAATTCTGTTCGCCCGATCTGCACACTTTCACTTTCTGCGGCAGTATTTTCGACGACGTTCCTGACTGGGCCCACAAAGAGATACCAGGCGCGAAGGACATCTGGGCTCCTGACGTGAAATACGTCGGCGGCGTATATCGTGTCTATTACGCGGTATCCACCTTCGGCAGCAACATATCCGATATCGGCCTCGTCACCAACAAGACGCTCGATCCGAAAAGCCCGAACTCCCACTGGGTGGACCAGGGCAAAGTCTTCGGCTCCGTGAAGTCGGACGATTTCAACGCGATCGACCCCAACCTGGCCATCGATGACGAAGGCGGCCAGTGGCTTGCGTTTGGCAGCTTCTGGAGCGGTATCAAGATGCATCGCATCGATCCCGCGACCGGCAAGCTTTCGACGAAGGACAAGAAGCTGTACTCTCTCGCCAGCCGTCGCCGGTTACCGGGACAGCCAGGCGCGATCGAAGCGCCATATATCGTCCGCCATGGCCGCTATTACTACCTGTTTGTTTCCTTCGATCAATGCTGCCACGGCGCGCAGAGCACGTACCGAACAATGGTGGGCCGCGCCGACAAAATCACCGGCCCGTACAAAGACAAGAACGGCAAGAGCATGATGGACGGCAACGCGACCGAACTGCTGGCGGGTAACGATCGCTGGCGCGGCCCCGGCGGCGAGTCCGTACTTCAGGATGGCGACCGTGATCTGCTGGTCTTTCACGCATACGACGCAAAAGACGGACGGCGGACTCTGCAGATCTCGACTCTCACCTGGGAGAACGACTGGCCCCACGCGGCGCTCGACACCCGATGACCCGAAGAAATGACCGCCTTGAATATCATGGATAGCGAAACCAGATGACCCGACTGCTGGCTGTTTTTTTCTGGGTTCTCGCGATCACCACCGCGATCGCATTTATTGTCCACCCCATCTGGCTCCCCGAGCTCGTCTCCGCGGAGGGCGTGGAGGTCGATAGCCAGCTTATATTCACACTCGAGATCGCGGGCGTCGCCTTCGTTGCCGCGCATTTGCTTCTAGGCGCCTTCCTCTGGCGCTTCGGCCGACGGCGTCCCGGCCCCGCGCTCTACTGGCACGAAGACAGCCGCTTCGAAATCACCTGGACCATTGTGACCGCCATCGTTTTCGTCGGTCTCGGCCTGCAGGGGAGCCGCATCTGGGCGCGCGAATACCTGACCGACGCGCCGGCCAATGCCCTCACCATCGAAGTCATGGGACAGCAGTTTGCCTGGAATTTCCGCTACCCCGGCCCGGACGGCAAGTTCGGCCGCACCCGTCCGGATAAGGTCAGCGATGCCGACGGCAATTACATCGGGCTCGACGACAGCGATCCCGCCGGCAATGACGACATCATGACGCAGAACATCATCGCCGTGCCGGTGAACAGGCCCGTCAAGCTGATTGTTCGCTCGCGCGATGTGCTCCACAGCTTTTTCGTCCCCGTGCTACGGTTCAAGCAGGATGCCGTACCGGGCATGGGGATTCCCGTCCACTTCACGGCGACCAAAATCGGCGAATATGAGGTCGCCTGCGCCGAGCTCTGCGGTATGCAGCACTATAAGATGCGCGCGCGGTTTCTTGTGATGTCCGATGCCGATTTCAACGCGTGGCTGAAAGCGAGGAGCGCCCAGTAATGCAACACACCGCCGTCCATGCCGCGCCCCGGAGCTTCATCCGCAGGTACATTTTCAGTACGGACCACAAGGTCATCGGCATCCAGTACATCCTGCTGGGGCTGTTCTCCGCCATCCTGGGCACCACCCTTTCGATGATGATGCGGATGCGCCTGGCATGGCCGAATCTGGCGACGCCGTTCCTTGCGCATCTGTTTCCAACGGGCTTTCCGGGCGGCGTGATGTCGCCCGAATTCTATCTCTCGCTGCTCACGCTGCACGGCACCATCATGGTCTTCTTCCTGCTGACCACCGTGCCACTCTCGGGCTTCGGGAATTACATCCTGCCGATTCAGCTCGGCGCGCGTGACATGGCGTTCCCTGTCCTGAACATGCTCTCGTTCTGGGCCACGTTCGCCGGCCTGATGGTCCTGCTCTCAACGCTCTTCATTCAGGGCGGACCTCCCATTTCCGGCTGGACGGCTTATCCGCCCCTCAGCGCGCTCGGCCAGATTGCCGGTCCCGGCGAGGGCAAGGGACAGACTATCTGGATCATCAGCATTGCCATCTTCTGTCTGGCCTCGCTGCTGACAGCCCTCAACTTCATCACCACCACGTTGAACATGCGGACCCGCGGTATGAGCCTGATGCGGATGCCGCTCACGGTCTGGGCCTGGTTCACAGCGGCCACCGTGGCGCTGCTCGCCTTCCCGGTGCTGCTGGGAGGCGCGATCCTTCTGCTGCTCGACCGGCTCGCCGGCACCAGCTTTTTCCTCGCGGCCGGCATGGTGGTCAGCGGCAAGCTCGTACCGAACAGCGGCGGGTCACCGATTCTTTGGCAGCATCTGTTCTGGTTCTTCGGACATCCAGAGGTCTACATCATCATCCTGCCGGGCATGGGAATCACGTCGCACATCATCTCGACGTTCTCCCGCAAGCCGATCTTCGCCTACCGGGCCATGGTGATTGCGACCTTCTCCATCGGCTTCATCGGCTTCATTGTGTGGGGCCACCACATGTTCGCGAGCGGCATGAGCCCGCTCGCCGGCATGGTCTTTTCGGTGCTGACGCTGACCGTCGGCGTTCCTTCGGCGATCAAAGTCTTCAACTGGCTGGCGACTCTCTGGGGCGGACAAATCCGTTGCACCGCCTCCATGATGTACGCCCTCGGCTTCGTTTCGTTCTTCGTCTCCGGCGGCGTGACGGGACTACTGCTCGCCCAACCCGCCATTGATGTCTACTTTCACGACACCTATTTCGTGGTCGCGCACTTCCACATGATCATGGGGCTCGCCGCCGTCTTTGGCATCTTCGCGGCCCTGCAGTTCTGGTTCCCGAAGATGTTCGGCCGCTACATGAGCGAAGGCCTGGGCAAACTGCATTTCTGGATAACGATTATCGGCGTCTACTCGATTTTCATTCCGATGCACTTCCTGGGCATGGCGGGCGCGCCGCGCCGCTATGCGCAGTTCACGGAGTTCACGTATCTGGCGAAGCTGCAGCCGCTCGCGGTCCATATCTCCTGGGCCGCTTTCATCACCGGCGCGGCGCAACTGATTCTGCTGTTCAACATCTTCTGGAGCATGCGCTTCGGCAAGAAGGCGCCGGCCAACCCCTGGCAGGCAACCACGCTCGAATGGGTGATCCCGTCTCCGCCGCCGCACGATAATTTCGGCGACGTCGATCCCGTCGTTTATCGCGGACCTTACGAATTCAGCGTTCCGGGCGCGCCCGAAGATTTCACCCTGCAGACTGAACCCACTACGGGAGGCGCGGACTAACCATGGCGTCCACCATCGCAGCGCCTCCGCGAATCGCGCTTCCGCCGCAGGGTAACGGCGGCCGTCCCGATCCCGCGCCGCACAGCGCCAACCGTACGGGCCTCATCCTGGCCCTCGCTTCCGTTTCGATGATGTTCATCGGCCTCACCAGCGCCTATGTGGTGAGCCAGGGACTCAACCCGCTGTGGAAGCAGGTTCACATGCGGCCGCTCATCTGGATCGACACCGCGGTCCTGCTCTTCAGCAGCTACACCATGGAACGCGCGCGCCGCCACATTTCCGCGCGCTGGCTCATCGCGACGCTGTTGCTCGGTATCGCCTTTCTCGCGGGACAAATCGGCGTCTTCGCGCAACTCGCGCAGGAAGGCCTCTACCTGAACACGGGACGTCAGGCTTCTTTTTATTACCTGCTCACCGGGCTGCACGGCCTTCACATCCTGGCCGGTATTTTCGCGCTCGCCTGGGCAGGGCTTCGCCTGCGGCGTTCCACTCTTGATCTCACGGCAATCTACTGGCACTTCATGGATGCCCTCTGGCTCTATCTTCTGGCGGTGATTTTCGTATGACAGGCGAAGTGGAAGTCACTCCAACTCCGACGTGGAACGGCGGCGCCTCACCCTACGGCGTCGGCCACAAAAAGCTCGGGATGTGGCTGTTCCTGATCTCGGATTCGCTCACGTTCGGGTCGCTGCTGATTTCCTGCATGTACGCGCGCACGGCCAGCACCAACTGGCCTACGCCGTTCCCGATGTGGCCTTCGATCGCGTTTGCCACACTCATGACCTTCTGCCTGCTGACCTCGAGCCTGACCATGGCGTTCGCCGTCGACGCTTCGAAGCGCGGCGACCGGGCGGCTGTCGTCCGCAACATTCTGTTCACCATGCTGGGCGGCATTGCATTCATCGTGCTTCACGCGCGCGAATGGCTGCATCTGATCGGCGAAGGTGTTCGCCCGTGGCACAACCCGTGGGGTGCGCCGCTGTTCGGCGCTTCTTTCTTCGGTCTGACCGGACTTCACATGTTCCACGTCTTCAGCGGCGTGATCTATCTGGGGATCATCGCCCTCGGCACGCGCTCCGGCCGCCGGACTCACGAAGACATTGAAATCTGCGGCCTCTACTGGCACTTCGTCGATCTGGTCTGGATGTTCATCTTCCCGCTGATTTATCTCATGTCGGTGGCGCCCAAATGACAGGCGGCAACACACGTACGTACTCCTGGATCTGGATCTATCTGCTCGGCATTACCTGCATCGAGCTGATTCTGGCCTATCAGCATGTCTTTTCGCCGGGCGGCATGCTGCTGGTGCTCATGCTGCTTTCCGTCGCCAAAGCCGCCCTGATCATGACCTGGTTCATGCATCTTGGCAGTGAGCGCCTCAGTCTGGTGCTCTCGCTCGTGCCGCCGCTCATATTGGTGCTTGCGTTGCTCTTTGCTTTCTTCCCGGATGCGTTCCGCCTTTTCGAACTGGGGATTCGCCCATGAAACGCCGGCTCGCCATGCTTCTCTTCGTGAGCGCTCCCGCGTGGGCGCAATGTTCTCTCTGCAAACTCGCCGTCGAGCAGGACCCTTCGCTCGGCACGGCATTCAACAAAGCCATCCTCCTGATGATGATCCCCGCGCTGGCTGTTTTCGCGGGGGTTTTTCTCTTCGCCGCCCGTTCCGCACCGGGCAGGAAGCGTGACAAACGTCAGGAAAAAGTGCGTTAGACTGATTCACAAATTACGGAGTCCATGTATGCAGACAATCCGAATCCTGAAGCTGGCCCAGTGGATGACCCTCGCCGCCATCACCGCTGCCACCGTGTTCGCGCAGCCCGCGCCGCTTCCCGGCAAGCCGATCCGTGTCCTCTATCTCGGCCACAGCTCCGAGCACCACAACAGCATTGCGCTTTATCCGTTGATGGCCGAGCCGATGGCGCGCCAGAACATTCTCGTCAGCCTGGTGCTGACGCCGGATGAAGCGCTGCGCCCGGAAATCCTGCAGGACTACGACGCCATCGCCATGTATGCCAACCACACCACCATCACGCCCTCGCAGGAGAAAGCGCTGCTCGATTTCGTGGAAGGCGGCAAGGGGCTGGTCGCCATCCACTGCGCGTCGGCCATGTTCGGCAACTCCGAAAAATTCATTTCGCTCGTCGGCGGCGCGTTCCTGCGCCACGGCACCGGCGACTTTACCGCCGAAATCGTGAAGCCTGATCATCCAATCATGCAGGGCATCAAGCCCTTCACCACCTGGGATGAAACCTATGTCCACAACAAAATGAATCCTGTAAATCGCACCGTTCTCATGGAGCGCGTGGATTCCGAAGGCCGCGAGCCATATACCTGGGTCCGTACGCAGGGCAAGGGCCGCGTCTTCTACACGGCTTACGGACACGATGAGCGTACCTGGAGCAAACCTGAATTTCAACTGATGCTCCAGAACGCGGTGAAGTGGGTGGTTGACGATACTACCCGCGACAATTATGAGAAGTATCAGGCGGCTATCAAAGCGCAGGCTGCCGCCCGCGCGGCGCGCGCTGCCTCCGGACGCGGCCGTGGCGGCCGCGGCGCGATAGCAGCGGCCCAGCCTGACCATTAAAAGCGATACATAGATCAAAGGAAAGCTGCGGCGCGGCGCGCCGGCTGTAACAGCCCTGCGCGCCACAGCGTCGAATCAGACAGGAATGGCAATCAATACTCTTCGAACACGTTTTGCCCTGGCAATCGGGGCGGGCCTGATGGCTGCGCTTTCATTTGCCCAGGCTCCCATCGAAATGAAAGCCGTCACGAATGATGACGGCACCATGTCCTATGACAAGAAGGAGCTCACCGTCAAAGCCGGCGAGACCGTCACCATTAAGTTCACGAACCCCGATACAGCTCAGCACAACTTCCTGCTGGCGCAGCCGGGCTCGATGAAGATTATTGGTGCGGCCGCCGATAAATTTGTCCGCGACGATACGGGCGACGACGTGAATTACGTCCCAAAGCTCCCGCAGATCATCTACGCCGCGCCGGTGCTCGAGCCGAAAAAGACCACTACGTTTTCCTTCAAAGCTCCCGCGACGCCCGCCCAGTACGTCATCATTTGCACGTTCCCCGGACACTGGAAGACGATGAACGCCGTCCTCAATGTAGTGGCGAAGTAGCAGTTCGACATGGCTGCACGGGTAATCGTCCGCGACCTGCGAAAGCGTTATGGCAGCGTGGAAGCGTTGCGCGGCGTCAGCTTCGAGGTGAACGAAGGCGAAATCTTTGGCCTCCTCGGTCCGAATGGCGCCGGGAAAACCACCACGGTCGAATGCATCGTCGGTCTGCGCGAACCGGACGAGGGCTCGATCGAGCTGCTCGGTATCGACGCGCGGCGCAAGCCTGCCGAAGTTCGCGAGAGAATCGGCGCGGCGCTCCAGACTACTTCGTTACAGGATAAGATCACGCCCCGCGAGGCCATCCAGGTCTTTGGAGCCTTTTACCGTGAGCGCGCCGGCACGCAGGCTTTGCTGGAACGCTTCGCTCTCACGGAAAAAGCCGACGCCGCGTTCGATACGCTCTCCGGCGGTCAGCGGCAGCGTCTGGCGCTGGCGCTCGCGTTCGTGAATAATCCGCAGGTTGTATTTCTGGACGAGCCGACCAGCGGTCTGGACGCTCACGCGCGCCGCGAACTGCACGGCGAAATTCTGCGAATGAAGAAGGACGGCTGCACGGTCCTGCTCACGACGCATAACGTCGAAGAAGCCGAGCGCCTTTGCGATCGCGCCGCCATTATCGATCATGGACGTGTAGTGGCATCCGGCGCTCCGCGTGAGCTGATTGCGCAGTCCGCCTCAACCACGTCGGTCTTTCTGACAACGGCGGTCCCAGTCGATCGCGCCATACTCGCCGCGCTGCCCGGCGTGGAAGATGTTCAGGAAGACGGCGGCGGGATCCGCTTCCGCGCCGCCAACGTGACGGCCACGCTCGCGCGGCTCACTGGCGAACTCGCCGCGCGCGGGATAGCAATTAACGAGTTGCACGTCCAGAAGGCGTCGCTCGAAGACGTGCTCATCGAGATGACGGGCGGCCCTGCATGAACGGGCTGGCCGAACAATTCGCCATCAGCCTGCGGCTCTACTTCCGCAACAGGATGGGGATGTTTTACGGCTACCTGTTCCCCGCCATATTTCTGCTGGCTTTCTGGGTGCTCTACCGCAGCGAGCCGGTGCCGGTTTCGCGGCATCTGGGGCAGCTGCTCACGGTAACGATCCTGGGCGGCGCGTGTCTCGGCATGCCGACCACGATCGTCAGCGAGCGCGAACGCGGCGTGTGGCGGCGCTACCGCATGACGCCCGCATCCACCCGCGCATTGATCGCCAGCTCCGTGCTGGTGCGGTTTCTGATCCTGATCACGGCGGGCTTGCTGCAGATCGCGCTGGCGATGGCCATCGGTATGCCGCTGCCGAAACATCCCGTCGATCTGGCCGTAGCATTTACCGTTGTCTCGTTCGCGTTCCTCGGCCTTGGACTGGTGATCGCCGCCATGGCGGATAATGTCCCGTCAGTCCAGGCGCTCGGTCAGTGCATTTTTCTTCCCATGCTGATTGTGGGCGGCGTTGCGGTGCCGATCGCGACACTGCCGGACTGGGCGCAGCACGTTGCTTCGTTCTTCCCCGGCCGCTATGCCGTTTCCAGCCTGCAGGCGTGCGTAACCGGAATCGGCCTCAACAATTCCGGCTTCGACTTCATTGCGCTGTTTCTGATCGGCGCCACCGGATTGCTTGCCGGAGGGCGCATGTTCCGCTGGGAAGCCGGGCAGCGTTTCAGCGGACGACGCAAAGGCTGGCTCACGGCCGTCGCCGCCGCGTGGGTTGTGATCGGACTCTTCACCGAAGCGCACGGCAGTGCAATTGCCAGGTCCGCCCCTGCGCGCGTACCGGTTCCTGCTCCAGCCCCCGCGCCTTCCCTCGCAGTCACGCCCCAAACGGCG
>Ga0134125_10000207_pt1 | contig 87511 bp, 42 predicted proteins | sample KB31751_FD_96464 | JGI IMG/M metagenome (GOLD analysis project Ga0134125, IMG submission 96464) | Terrestrial soil microbial communities with excess Nitrogen fertilizer from Kellogg Biological Station, Michigan, USA - KB3-175-1 | ecosystem: Environmental > Terrestrial > Soil > Unclassified ... | reverse complement strand
GGGAACACGAACATGTCGGCGCCAGCGCCGCCATTGAGAGTATCTCTTGGGCCGCCAACCAAGACCGTCGGGCCGCCGGCCGCGGTCAGCGTCTGGTTGCCCAGGTGTCCATCCAGAACGGTCGCGGGGGGACTAATTCGTCCGTCGCCATTCAGGTCCTGATGGAAACTGTTCTCGAACGCTTGCAATATCGGACTATTGCCTGACACAACGCCGATACTCGAAACGTAATTGCCATTGTTGTCAGTATTCCAAATCGTATACTGATCGGTTCCCGTGGCCTTCCATGCAACTTCATATCCAGTTGCCGTCTTCTCGGCGGCAATCGGTGCACCCATCCCGGCTATGCCAGCTGCACTCGCCAAATGATCGACACCAGAAATCTTCAGCGACGGACCAACACCCTTGCTGTCATATAGATAATATTGATCGCCGACCTGCGTCAGACTGGTCGCGCCGTTTGACTCGATCACGGTGCCCCCGGTGCCCCCGGTGCCCCCGGTGCCCCCGGTGCCCCCGGTGCCGGAAACCCCGATGTGCCCGTCGCCATTGAGATCCTGGTGAAAACTATTCTCCAGCGACATCAACGCATTGCTGTTGCCCGACACAACGCCGATACTTGAGACGTAGTTGCCGTTGTTGTCGGTGTTCATCACCGTATACTGATTGGTGCCCACACCCTTCCAAGCGACCTCGTATCCGGTCGCCGTCGTCTCCGCGGCAATCGGTGTCCACTGCCCTGCTATGCCAGCCATGTTCGCCAAATGATCGATACCGGAAATCTTCAGCGTTGGCGGGATCGCACCTGTGCTGGCATCAAGATAATATTGATCTCCAACTTGGGTCAGACTAATCGCGCCTTTCCCCTCGATCACTGTTCCACCAACTATCGGATCATAGAGTTGAGACACCGCACTGGTGTTGCCGGCGACATCGGCCGCCGTGGCGGTGAAAGCATTGGGGCCAGTCGAAAGTGGGCCGGTCGTATAGCTCCATGCACCGCTGGCGTCCGCAGTCGCCGTCCCGAGTGCTGTTGCACCATCGAACACTGTCACTTTGCTGTTGGCTTCCGCCGTGCCCGTTAACTGCACCCTATTCGTATTGACAATCGTGTCCCCAGTAATGACGGGAGCAGCAGGCGCCGCTGTGTCGACGGTCACATTGAGAGCACCCGACGCGGCGCTGGTCACGCCAGACACCGTATCCGTCGCGGTAAAGCTATGGGAACCGTTCGCCATGGTGCCGGTCGTATAACTCCAGGCTCCGCTGGCAGTGGCCACCACGCTGTTGAGAAGTTTCCCACCGTCAAAGATGTTGACTGTGCTGTTCGCAACGGCACTGCCGCTCAGCGTCAGCGTGCTGTCGTTGGTGATGTGGTCACCTGCAACTCCGCTGTCGGTCGTGAACGAGGCAATCGTTGGGGCGCCGACGCCCGATGGCGGCGTAACAGTGCCCGATGGCGCCGTAACAGTGACCGTCAAGGCCGACGACGCCGCACTGGTGTTGCCAGCCGCATCGGCCGCCCTAGCGGTGAAAGCATTGGGGCCAGCCGAAAGCGGGCCGGTCGTATAGCTCCATGCACCACTGGCGTTCGCGGTCGCCGTCCCGAGTGCTGTTGCACCATCGAACACGGTCACCTTGCTGTTGGCTTCCGCCGTGCCGGTTAACTGCACCGTATTCGTATTGACAATCGTGTTGCCGATAATAACGGGAGCAGCAGGCGCTGCTGTGTCGACGGTCACGCTGAGAGCACCCGACGCAGCGCTGGTCACGCCAGACACCATGTCCGTCGCGGTAAAGCTATGAGCACCGTTTGTCAGGGTGGTAGTCGTATAACTCCAGGCTCCGCTGGCAGTGGCCACCACGCTGTTGAGAAGTTTCCCACCGTCAAAGATATTAACTGTGCTGTTCGCAACGGCGTTGCCGCTCAGCGTCAGCGTGCTGTCGTTGGTGATGTGATCACCTGCAACTCCGCTGTCGGTCGTGAACAAGGCAATGGTCGGGGCGACGACCCCCGATGGCGGCGGGTTGACCGCAGTCGTATTGTTCTCAAAGCCATTTGGGGCGATCACGGCCCCTGTAACCATGTTGACGTCACCGAAACTCTTTATCGTGCCGTGATAGGGGCCGCCCGCGATGCTTTGCCGGATGTCATAGTTTATGCCGCCGTTGCTGAGGCCGCTCGCGTCTATGTAATTGTTGGCGACAGTGAATGTGCCGTTGATGAGGTCGGTAGAGAACCGCATTGCGTAACCGGTCGCACCCACCGGCGTCGAGGTGACAATTATGGTGTTGTTCGATACGCTGCCGCCATCGAATGTGGCCAGCGGGGCGTTGGCGTTACCGTCCAGGGTAAACCCTTGTGATCCGCCGCCGGGCGGGTAACCTGTTTGAATGACAGTATTGTAATCAATCGTAATATTATTGTAGTGGTTGTTCGCGAAAGTTTGAAACCAATCCGGGTGGCCGCTGGTCTGCTGTCCCGCGTTTTTTAGCACATTATAGCGAACGTCATATGTTGTAACGACGCCGCTCGCAAGTGTGTCGGCGCCAGCGTCGATCAGATCGCAACCGGAATTCTGAATCAAGTTATATTGAATGACAAATGTGCCGCCGCGCGAGGTGGCAATGAGAGCCTGACCGCCAATATCGACGTTGTTTCCGTCGATCACGTTATTGACGATCGTGGCGCCTTGCCCGGTATATCCATTCGGGACGCCAAGAAGACTGATCGGCTGCAAACCATTTGCCCCGATCTTGAAGTAGTTATTCGAAATAATTGGATTATTGGCGTTGGTGGCCATCACTTGCCAACCACCCTCCAAAGAAAAATCCCAACCGCTCAAAACGACATTGTTTCCCGTAATCAGAAACGTATGGTTGGCGGCATCACGCGTGACACCGGCAGGAAGCGCAGCCGTCATCGGGTCCTTGAGCACGGTCCCGGCCGCATAGCCAACCGCGTAGTCGACACCTGCCACGTTCCACGCAGGGCGAGCCGCATAACCGTTTAGCAAAGTAGAAAATTGCGACGCACCTGATGGCGCATTTGCCGAACCATCACTTAAATTGATAGGCATCAACTGTCCCCCAAAAGCGGGCTGCTCCAAATCATTCACGAAGCAGCTTAGTTTCCCCGTCTCAAAAAGCGGTATCGTAAGACCGTAAAATTTTACGCTGCCAGGTCTCCGAACCTGAACGAAGTTACGAGAATGACCCTTCGATCTGGGCCTTAACTACAAGGCGAGAAGAGAGCCCCGCAGCCCCTAAATCTCGGCACCCTTTAAGGTTAACTTGAGAGCAGCCTAAGGCGTTTTTTTGGCCATTTAGCGGTTCAAATGCATAGAAATTACCGATAAAAATACCATCCAAGTTTTGCCCTTATTTACAACAACTTAAACGACCGTCATTTGCCCACAGATGCCTGCTCCGGTCAGTGAGCATGCAAATTTCGTCAATAGACATCAAAGACTCACGGCAAATCGTCGCTAAATGTGACGCTTGGAGTTTGGTCCCGCGCTGACAGTGCGAACCGCTTCAGCCACACTTTGCATATGGTGTGTGTTTAGACCCTGATGCACCGGCAACAAAATAAGACGGTCTTTCAGCATGCGCGCTTCCGGGAATTCGCTCCAATCAATTCCACGGTGATAACCTTCCCACCAGCATGAAACGGAAACACCTGCAGCATTCAAGCGTCCCCACCAGTGCCTGCGATCGTCGACGAGAATCGGTAAGCCGAGTGGACAAACGCCCTCGGCCAACGATTCTCCTCCCCATAAAAAGCCTATGCCGGGCACGTCGGAGAGACGCCGACTGAGATGGGCGTAGTTCTCCCTACGCTTCCGGACGACTTCAATCGCATCTATCCGGCTCAGCACACCACGCCCAAACCGCGATCCTCTCCGAACAAATGAGCCATTGTTCCAGTAGTATGACTGCGGCATATCGGGGAGTGCGGAATTTGTGGAGACGCAATTCGTATCGTCATGCTGCGAGGACCTACGCACGGCAGGCAGCCACTGTTGCGACCATTTTTTCATCAGTGACAACGCACTTCGGGCCGTAGCCACGGGCGCGGCACGTTTTAAAGAGTATTCGCCGGCAGGGGCGTGACGCAGCACCAGAATCCCACCATCACACGCCGGCAATGATTTGCGTGGGCTGAATATAGCGGCATCACCCAGATGGCCAATCCCCTTACTAAAAAGCGATAGTGCACAATCCTCAAGCACCATTATTTGCCGCTCGCGGCAAATGTCTAACAATGCACCGATTTCGCTAGGCCGACCGAAGTAATGCGTAACGATCACAACACGGGTGCGTGGGGTAATACGGCTCACCAGATCATCGACATCAATTTTGCCGTTGCTGTCCACGCGGTACATTTTTATATGCGCGCCGACAGCTAGAAACGGACTTATCTCTGAGCCGCAATTGTAAGCGGGCGCGATGACATCATCATTATTGCCAATGTTCCATATTTCTGCCGCAAGGCGGATAGCCGCTCGGCCAGAGTCAGTAAAAAAGACTTCTTGCTCGGCCCACTGCGCAAATCCCCGCAACTGAGAGCCGCTCAGCCAATCCGCAAAAAGTTCAAATGGACTACGACCCATTTCGCCGCAATACATGGTACCCCTACATCCTCAAGCGAATCCAATATCGCCAAAGCGGCCACCTAAACGGCAGATGGGGCGCAATTCGCCCGAACCAAATTCGGTAGTAAGTTAGGTGAATGATACCGGATAGCCGTAAAAAGAGCCGCGCGCGCAGGACAGACCCGGCACGGTTAGCTGCAATTAAAATAGAGCGAAGCATCATCTCTTCGCCGCCGAGCCTCAACTTGTACTCGTAATGACCTGCTCCCGCTTCGATCCGGCACACGCCGTTGTCGATCATTGTGTTGATCAACTGTATCAGACCGAGCCGGCCAAGGGCAAAGCGTTTGAATTCTGATCGCACAGTTCGCGCCGGGAGCCGCCAATAACAGCAATCTCCGAATATAAAAGCATATTGCAAAGCTACAACCTCCTCACCTGCAAACATGCGAACCATGCGGAACCGGCCCAATCTAGATAGTTCGTTTGCCAAATCTGCATTGAACGCTTCCGAATCCGGCCAATCGCCGAAGTGCCCGGATTTTCCCTCCTCCTCCCATTGACTGGTATGCAGCGTCTTAAACTCCAAGAATGCTGCCAACGTCTCCAACGGATCTTTGAGGACGTCTCCGCGCATTTCAAAATTCTTGTCGAGTAAATTCTTGTCGCGACGATAATTCTGACGTTGTCGTTTTTCTAAACCGGCCAAATACAAATCAAAATTTGACGGCAAGTTAAATAAGATATGAGGCCCAGCAGGTGCATCACGCACAATGGTAACAAGGTCTCGAAGCGATTGACATGCATCGCGCAAGCCTGCAGTCGTTAGATCGTCGCCGGGCATGAAACCAAACCAGATCGCATCGCATTGCTCACTCCCGATCAACGATTCGACCAGCCTTCGATAGATAGCCTCTGTATGGTTTGGCGCTAAAGGCAACGCAAACATCGTCAGCGTAAAATCTGACCCAACGCGCTTTGCCAATCTGATGGTGATAAATCCAAGCCGTATGTGATCGATAAACATCGGCGCCAAGCCAATCAGACGCGTCCCTTCACGAAAGACGAACAGACGCAGCCGACGATGGCTGGAGTAATGACGCCACCAAATACGGCACCAATCGTAAGTAACGTAGAGGCTTCCGCCTATGCTTAAGATGAATTCGTCCCACTCCTCTCGCGAAAGCCCAGCCTGGTCAAACGAGTCGAACACAGCCATCGTGATGTTGATGCCTGGCGTTATCGTTGGAACAGGAATGGGTGAATTCATGGCAATCATTTTAGAACTATCGTATTTAGTAATTTAGGTGATTTCTCTCATGAGTGCCAAGTTGAAGTCCAAAATCTCTGATTCTTTCACAAGGCCGACAAAGGCGGCAGAATCGGATGATTAAGGGCAGTTCAGAGCAATCTTGGTTGAAAACTTTGTAAATTAGACCCACATTGGTTTGAGCGGACGGCCTGACCAAACAAGCTGATGGGAATTCGTCAGACACAAAATGATGGGCTTGGTAGCAGTGCTTCTCGTTTTATGTGGGACCTGGACCCACAAGGGCACGGTGTCGTCAGTTGACGGCAAAAAAGGCGCTCCCATTCGGGCGGCACAATATCCTACGCTGCTGGATAAATACCGTAGCCGCCCCCCGTGGAACGTGGCAGGTGTCGACTACGCGGTTGGCTATGCAGCCGGGACTGTGCTCAAGGATCCGATGACGGCAGCGCTTCCTGCCGGTGTCAAGCGTGATAGCGCCCACCATGTGTTTCTGATTACGGGAAACAACGTCGTTTTAAGCGGTTGGAATTTTTCTCTGGAGGGTGGTTGGCAAGTTTTGGCGACAAACGCCAATAACCCGATTATTGAGAATAACTACTTCAAGATCGGGGCAAATGGTTTGCAGCCGATCAATCTTCTTGGCGTCCCCAATGGATATACCGGGCAAGGCGCCACGATTGTCAATAACGTGATCGACGGAAATAACGTCGATATTGGTGGTCTGGGTCTCATTGCCACCTCGCGCGGCGGCACATTTGTCATTCAATATAACTTGATTGAGAATGCCGGTTCCGATCTGATCGATGCCGGCGCTGACACGCTTGCGAGCGGTGTCGCCACAACTTATGACGTTCGCTACAATGTACTAAAAGACGCGGGACAACAGACCAGCGGCCACCCTGATTGGTTTCAAACTTTCGCAAACAACCACTACAATAACATTACGATCAATTACAATACGGTCGTTCAAACAAGTTATCCGGCCGGCGGCGGATCACAAGGGTTTACCCTGGATGGCAACGCCAACGCCCCGCTGGCTACATTCGACGGCGGCAGCGTTTCGAACAACACCATAATTGTCACCTCGACGCCGGTGGGTGCGACCGGTTACGCATTTCGGTTCTCAACCGATCTCATCAACGGCAAGTTCACTGTCGCCAACAATTACATAGACCCGACCGGCCTCAGCAACGGCGGCATAAACTATGACATCCGGCAGAGCATCGCCGGGGGGCCGTATCACGGCACGATAGAGAGTTTCGGCGACGTCAACATGGTCAAGGGGACCGTGATCACCCCGAATGGCTTCGAGAACAATACGACTGCGGTTCTCAATGTCTCCGCCAACCCTGCGACCGGCACTGAGCTTCCCGGCAACACAGTGACCCTGACGCTCAACTTCAGTGCGCCGGTGAACGTGACTGGTACCCCGACCCTGGCGCTCAACGATGGTGGCACCGCGGTCTATACCGGGGGCTCCGGCACCAAGGCTCTGACCTTCCGCTACACGGTTGCAACAAGCGACAGCGAGGTGTCAAACCTCGCGATCACGCAAGTCAACCTGCCGGCCGGGGCGACCATTAAGGATGTCCGTGGCAGAGCCGCCAATTTGACCAACGCGCTGGCTACTCTGCGGTGCGCAAATTGATCGAGTACAGTTGATAAGTATTGTCACTATCGCTCCACGCGTAATCACACTAGCTTTAGCTTTGTCTTCTTTCAGCTATTTGGATGATTGGAGCATGGGAGAAGTCAATGACCGCTCAAGGCCCAGTTCAAGTGCCTTGGCTTTCAAGTCCGAAATTCGGTTCGTAGAGTATGTTGATTGTTTGAACTTAGCCTTATAGCGCACCCGCAAACGCGCATATGGCATAATTAGCTTATTCGTTGTTAGAGGCACGCAAGTTGTTCGCACCGGTAACCGTGTGCGCCATTTACGAACCATGTATTCATGCGCTTGCACGTAGTCGGGCCCAAGTCGCAACTGCGCCTTAGCATTGTGTATCAATGGCATGTCGAGGCCGTAGCAGCCATAGCCTCGCTTCTCGGCCTCAAGCACAATGTCCGTCCCATAGAGATGAAATCCCGGTAGCCATCGATCAAACGATACACCTGATTTTCGGCGGATAATTAGGACCAATTCGTCGGCGCTAACAATGGGGACAGGTTCTTTTAGTGCTTTGCCGAATACCCCTAAGGTTTTTTTAAACAACGGCTCCAAGGAAGTGTCGAAAATCCGGCCGACGACCTGGCCGGTCGATGATATTGACGAGACACCAGCCACAGCCCAATTGGGATCCATGCTGGAAAGTCGTTCAACCTCCCATTCTAAGCGTTTGAACCATTGCTCTGGGAAATAGACGTCGCAATGAGCGAAAACGAGAATGTCTGAAGAAGCCGTGTCCACGGCCTCTGAATACGCAATACTAGCAGATGGCTTGTTCCACAGAACGGTCAGACCAATCGTTCCATCCGCGATCTCCGGTGAAGAGCTGAGATCGTTTTGAAGTCGAGCGGCATCACTTGACCTCGCGCAGGTATAGACATGGATTTGATTTGTAGACATCTAGAAACCGGCGTCAGCGACGCGCCCACACCCCATTATCATTAGTGGTAAACCCCTGGCAACCCAATCTCTTCGTTTTCAACTTCAACATCGCTTGGGTTCGATGCACCAGGAACCTCTAGACGACGATCGCTTTGTGTTTCTTAACTCAAACCCAATAAAGGTGGCATAACTTCTCAGCCGATAATCCTCTTTTTCTTGAAAAAGGCCTTTAGGCGCGCAAGTGCCCGTCTTGGCTTTTGCACTGAAGCCACCGACTTCCGCCCTATTTTGTCCACCATCTGGATCATCGGGCGTACAACAGCCGCATATTGACCCAGCGATTTGACCTCAGACGGACGAAAGCCCTGCTTGTAAAGGTAGACGAGAGCTAGTTGGCCGGCACCTTTGATATCCGCAGAGTAACCTTCCAAATCCATAGCAGTACAGCCATGCTCCCTTCCCCATCGCATTCCATGAAAAAATAACGCGGGCGCGAGCCTTAGCGTCCGATGTTTCTCGTTTGCCTGGTCTGTAACCACCAGCTGATAGGCATAGACCGTATGGCCATCCCTCGTCAGATACAAACCTCCGAGGTACACAGAGTCGCTGTATGCATTTAAGACGACGCCGACCTGACCATTTTTAAGCACGTGGTCAAACACCGGAAAAAAATCATCTCGGGCAATGTTGCCGAGGGCCTTTTTTTTATACATTTTCTTTATGTTGATAAAAAACTCCTCTGCCTGTTCGATCTTTGTTGCTTCGATGATCTCTATACCCAAACGATCCGCAAGGCGAACTTGGCGCCTCGTATATCCGCTAAACGACGCTAAGAGCTGTTCGTCGTCGAGAGCGATCGAAATGAGACCGGTAGAGCGGCGCCCTAAGGGATTGTGACGTTCGAATATCTCAAAGCCGAGGTCGAAAAGCATCGACTCCACTTCTTCCGCCTCTGGAAAAATCCATCTTGGGCCAATGCGAACTTGGCCGATTCTTTCCTTTGAAAAGAATGCAAGCACCTCAGCAAGGCACCACTTACCGAATGCGATGTCGTCAAATACAGGACCCCGAAGGCACACTGCCTCCGAATATATATTTCGTGAAAAGAGCGGAGACAGGCCGTACAATCCTATAAATGCAACCTCTCCGTCCTTCTTACCCGTCACATAGACAACACGGTGATTTTGCGCGCCCTCCACGTCGCCATAGCACGCATTTTGACGAGGCGCAGAATGGGGGCTCGCAGCCCAATATGCATCCCATGCCTTGCGGGCCTCGACGCTAAGGAAATTATCGAACTCAATCGTCCGTTCAACCATCGTGAACTGTCGAATCGTTGAGCATGAAAGCTGCATTGATAATTTGAATGGCACAAAGCATACTTTTGCTCTGACAAATTGCAATGCAATACAGAGAAAAAGCCATTACGCCCAAAATGTACCGCGCCTCCATGCTGGAATAACGAGACATTTCAAATGAAAGGCGATGATACGAATGTGACCTTTCAGCATTTCGGCCGATCGCCCATCGCGCTGCGCGCGAAAGCTACGAATTGACCATACAGGTATCCGAGGCAAAAGAGCGAAAGTCATAATCAAATTGCCGACCCACGTGACCGCAGTTCCTCTGATCTTCTCGAGCAATACTAATCCCATAGCACGTTTGACCAATATTGCCCTTGGATCGGTGTCCTTACCGCTGCTACCACCTTTGATGTGAATTATTTGTGCACCAGGCCAATAGACGATGTGCCAGTTTGCTTTCTTAATGCGATAACACCACTCAGCCTCTTCGCCATAAAGAAAGAAATCTTCATCGAGCATGCCGACAGTCTGAATTATTTCGCTACGGACCATTAGAAAACAGCCGGCAATTACATCAACGTCATGCGTTTTATCCCAATTTCTTGCCCCATATCGGTCGTAGTTCAACCAGGAGTGGTCGGGAAGCCCGATCGACTGAAATAATAAAACCAAAAGGCTTGGGAATCGAAATGCCGACGACTGATGATCGCCAGCCGGCCATAAAACCTTTGGCCCTAGTGCGCCAATATCAGGGTGCTCATCCGCATATTCAACACACTTGTCGATCGCACTATCAAGTACGATAGTGTCAGAGTTCAAGAGCAGTACGTGTCGTCCACGAGCGATCGCGAATGCTTGGTTGTTTGCTGCTGCAAAGCCGCGGTTCTCGGTATTTGCGATCAATTTGACCTGCGGAAAATGTTCGGCGACGATTTGCGCAGAGCGGTCGGTACTCGCGTTATCAACGACGATGACCTCGAAAGTGACCGCTCGCGCCTGTAAATAGATTGACTTGAGGCATTGGTAAGTCAGGTCGCAAGTATTGAAACTGACGACAATGATCGTAACGTCCACCGACTGGGATATCTCAGACATCCGACATTCCACTGGTTGCGGATTCGCAAAAACACGCAACTCATTCTATAAAAACTTCTTCGTCATGCCTATGCTAATGGGCCACGGCTGAACGCTGCCTCTCGAAGAACGTTAACATATTGGTTTTCGACTGCCGTTCGGTCAAAGTCGCGGAGTTGCCTCTCTCGTCCTCGCTGCCCCATCGCTATCCTCAATTCTTGATTTCTTTCTAACCGCACTAACGCGTCGAGCAAGTCGGCTCTGTTTCCATGGCTGACACGAAACCCCGTGACGCCATGCTCAACGATCTCTCTCTGGGACGGACTATCACCAACAATCACCGGTTTCGCGAGAGACCATGCTTCCAGGGTCGTTATTCCAAATGACTCCGCTTCAGAAGGCGACGCAAACACATCACAATCCCCCAGGAGATCGGCCTTTTTTTGAGTAGTCAAATCGTCGGCAAAGATAACGCGAGACGCCGCATGCTTGGGAAGCAATGCGGCGAGCCGGCGAAGTTCCGCTGAGTATGGGGTTCGCGCTCCTCCAATCGCAAGCCAGACCGAAGGACAGACCTCTAACATCTGGGGGAACACTGCGAGTAGCGTATCAATCCCCTTATGCGCTCCCTGCTGTCCCACATAGGCGATCAGAAAGGCGCCTGGCTCAATTCCATGAGCGCTGCGGAATGCTCCAAGGTGAGGCCGCAATTCATCGCGATCGACCCCATGCCCAATCAAGCGCACTTTGTCAGCCCTGGCGCCGCGGGCAATCAGCCATTCGCGTTCATATGCGGTGTGCGCTATCGTTGCGTATGAACGATTCATGAGTCGAAGTAAATTTGGCCGTTCGAAACCCCACGCGTGCTCTGTGTGTGTTGAAGCAAAGAGCACAACCGGCGGTGCATTTGGCCCTAGTAAAAATGGATAGCGCATGTGGTTTAACGGAAATGACGCAGCACAGATTACATCGGCCGGTATATTTCGGAGTGCTTGCAGCATGCCTGGACATATAGGTCCATGAAACCAGGTTCTAAGAACCCCATTTCCTGGCAGATGCATCTTCCAGGCGATTGATTGCGCTGGCCGCAAGATTGGAAGCCATCTGGTTACAACCGGGAAACGGTGAATCTGCACTCCATTCTGCACCTCAGCACCCTTTACCGGCATAGTAGGGAGCGTCGGATCGAAAAAATTGGCAACCGTGTACGCATTTGTAGTGAGGACAGTCACTTCAAATTCGCGGTCGCGAACAAGGCGCTCACAAAGGTCACGCACTGAAAACTCTACACCGCCGACTGCAGGCGGATATCCGTGCACGAGCTGTACTAGCCGAATCGGTTTTTTCATTGATTATCGGCGTGATCGCAACTCGGCAGCAGCCCTGCAACCGATTCCTGATTGGTCAAAAAAAGTTCCTGATCCGCAAAGATTGCCGGTCTGAGGCTCATTAGCATAAGATAGCCACTCATCAGATCAATTACCCTGGTCGCAATGGAATTTCCAGGTGCAAAAACGAGCCATTTTTTTACTTTTGCGGCAAGGTAAATGCAAAAGCCATAAACCATCATGTTCATGTATTCTTCAAGGCAGATATATATATGCTAACTACCCAACACCAACGGCCAGCCTGACTCAACGATCAGCAGGCCAGACCGCCGAGGTTAATGTGTTGAACGAACCTCGCACATACGACCAAAAACCGCGATGCCCCATTCTTCGTAGTGCGCAAACTGCGAGAGAACCTCTCCTGTCCGGTCCATGATTGCACCCGTGTTTGGCCAAATCCAAAAATGGAAATTACGGTGGCAGCGACATGGGCTATTTGGCAGCCTTAAACAGGCGTATTTAGTTGTGTGCCAGTTCTTTAAATTCAAAGGAAGCCCTTCATACATTATTGAACGACTAAGGGTTCGCAGAGAAGGACGCGAGTTCGATCGACGCTATGGCACAGATACCGGCGGAAAGGTCCATGCGGCAAATCTCGGAATCACTGGACCGAACATTCTTTTCGCGGATGGATATCTCGCGACCGCCCCACGATCGTTCATCGACACGATTGGTCGGCTCCCTATAATTCACCGAGACTTCGTATTCATCGACTACGGGTCGGGTAAAGGTCGTGCGCTCTTGATGGCTGCTGAATTTCCATTCAAAAAAATTATCGGGATCGAAATATCTCAAATTCTTCACGAGATCGCACAACAGAATATTGAAAGACTTTCCTCGCAACCTAGGCAGTGCAGGAACATTATCTCACTGAATTTGGACGTTGAAACATTCGTACCACCGCAAGATCCTTTGCTCTGTTATTTTTACAATCCCTTTCGTGCGAAAGTAATGGAAAATGTTCTTGGCACGCTCAAAAACTCGATCGATCACAATTCACGCGACATCTGGATTATGTACAACAATGCCCTTCACGCGCATCTATTGGACACCGCCACCTGGCTCGCCCCATTTGACTCGATTGATTGCTTTCGAATCTGGCGATCCGTTGTCGCGGTAAAGCAATAGATACACCTGCGAAAGGTCCCCAACATGCTGTCTCACCGATTCAAAAATCTGGTACCTCAGACATAAAATGAGTAACACAACTCAACAAACGAGTATCAGCCGTCGCTTGTTCACCAATGTCGGCTTGAATTTTGTTGCTCAAGTTTTTCTAGCCCTTCTGACTATTGTTACGGCTCCGTATATCGTCAATCGCTTGGGGGCCGAACTGTTCGGCATGGTGGCTTTGGTACAAACAGTCGCAGGTTTCGCAGGATTGCTTAACCTCGGGATTGGCAGAGCACTAACGAAGTACCTGTCCGAACTCTATTGGAAGGGCGATTTGGACCGCATCAACGACTTTTTTCAGACTGCATGGGCCGTTTGCATTCTGTCGGGTCTCGTTGGCGCGCTTCTTTTGGCTGGGTCAAGCCGAATGATTGAATCGGCTTTCTTTCGTGGTGGGCCTGAGGTGACCAGTGACATCATAGCTTTTGCAATCTACGTTGCAGCCTTTGGCCTTTTTTCGTCCATGCTTCTTGAAGTGGCCAGCTCGATCCCACTTGCCACGCAGCGATTTGGGATCCGCAATGCGATACAGGTCTTAATGGCAACTATCATGAGTATCGGCTCGGTCGCTTTGCTCGCGGCCGGATTCTCTGTGCGTTCCGTTCTTCTTGTGAGTCTTTTTTCCAATGTGTTCGGCGTAGGCGCATATCTGGCTGTGAGCTGCAAAATCGTCACGGGCCTAAAGCTGAAACCACGAATCGAACTAAACGCATTGAAGACGCTACTTGGGTTTTCTCTGCCACTTATACTCTCCGCTCTTAGTGGCATGATCGTTGGCAGAATTGACCGTTTCATTTTGGCGTATTACCTGCCCCTCGCAGCTGTTACCTTTTACACATTGCCTTTTTCATTGGCGCAGAAACTCTCGAGCGCTGTGGGCAATGTGACCTCGGTAGTTTTCCCTTTTGCAAGCGAACTTCACGCAATGAGTGCGTCGGAAAAATTGCGCGAACTTTATTTGCGTTCGTCAAAGATTTTGATTCTTATGACTTTGCCATTGGCCATGGTTTTGATTACGATTCCCGATCCAATTTTGCGATATTGGCTCGGCGCAGAATATGCAGATCAAGGAGCCATCGCACTTAGTATAATTGGTGCTGCTACATTTCTGAACGCTCTCACAGCCGTTCCGACCGTCACTTCACTAGGGATCGGCCGACCATGGATGCCTTCTTTTTTTGCAATTGCGAGTTCGGTCACTAGTTTATTGGCCAACTTTCTTCTCATTCCACGCTACGGCATCAATGGCGCGGCTTTAGCGCTATTGTTTTCAGAAGTGGTGGGTGGTGTCCCCTTCGTTTATTTGGTCAATCGAAGGCTTAGCTTGACACCATTACGTTTTGTTTCTGAAGTAATGCTGCGCCCGTCCATTTGCGCTGGAGCTCAGCTATTGTTTTTGTTTGAAAGCCGTAATTTCATAGACGGTCTGATAAGTCTGGTCGTTGTAAGCGCATTATCTGTAGTGCTATTTGGGTTTTGCGCGCTTTTTGTAGCGATGGCTCCGGATGAAAGGCGTGCCCTACTTGCTGTGGCCGCCCCAGGAACATCTTTCTTCAGGCGACTTTTTCAATTTGTCCCCAAAGGTTCAAGCTAAAAGCAAGTTGAGGTGGTGTAGGACCACTCGAACGTTCTGGAATAACATATTTAGTTTTTCCACTTCAGTGACAAAAGCCTCATTGGAACTCGTTATGACCCATCACTCGGGCCCCAGCATTATTGCTCGATTGTTGGCAAATCCAGATTTCGCTGAAGAATATTGAAAAGATCTAGATTTGCATAAGCTCCATGGTCACGTTCGAAATGACGGTCAAGTACAACAGTTTGGCCGCCTGTGCCGTGTTGGTAGTCCTTGTATCCTCCACCTTTATAAGGTGAAATTTTTAGCCAAAGGTCGGCCGTTCCGAGCGCGTACCGCATCATGGTGTCATTGAGGGTTGCACTGGCTTTGACAGTGGAGGCCGTCAGCAATCCTTCTATTTGCAACGCAGTGCGAATATAATTTAATGGGTACCATGCGTCCCAGCTGTACGATGCTGAACTTCGTTTGCCCTCGGCATCCCATCCATCGAACTCCAGTATCATCCCTTTGGATCCGACATTCGGCAACGAATCGCATTGTTTGACAGGTCGGGCATAGCCATCAATTCCAGCGCCTTCGTTCGGGCCGCAAGCGACTATGGCTGAAAACGTCCGGCTGGCAATGTAGTTAAAAAGACCAAGAATGTTGCGTTCCGTGATTCCATGAAAGCTATAGACGGTACCATTTACCAGTTTTCTCAAACCCAACTGTATTTTGTCGGCATCGGGCCTTCTGGGATCCATGTAGGTCGCCAGCAAATTTGTCATATGATTGGCGCGTAGCCTGTCAACGAATTCAAGGTCACGATAGTTCGCAAGTTTTGATTCAAACTCGGCAAAGCCCCAATATAATGCAGAAATGACTACCATGCCCACCATGCCATTTTGATAATTCGGATTCCAATCTCTGTTCAGATTGGAATCTCCGTTCATACCCATCGAGGCCGCCACTTCGTCTTTTGTCGTAAATACAGAAGAATACATGAACGCTTCCATGTTCAAATCAATCAGAGAACGTTCGGAGTCCGATAGTTCACTCCAAATCCTAGGCGTCCGTTTGACGAGTAAAAACATTAAGGCGGCACCGAGTTGCTTTTGATCTTGGTAGCCTCCGGTTGCGGTCGGACCGTTATTTCGGTTGAGTACAATGCGAAGTTGCGTTAGGAGCTCACTATCCAAACGGACATCGCCGCAGTAGGCAGTTAGCGCTTTGATTACTTCAGCGCCATTGAACACCCATGTGTGTGCTCCGCCTGAAAGACTTGGATTGAACCAAACTAAACGCGACGATTTGGCAAATGAAATTGACGTTTCATTCGGACAAAATTGACCGGGTATTGCTCGTTGAGTGACACCCACCTTGCCGACTTCGTCGCTTATCGCGTCGCTTTCGCGAGCAATTTCACCAATTGATTTGGCGCGTTCAAAATGGCCTTGTATCCGTAAGTCCAACCTTCGACTGGCAATAGCGAGGACACACAACAAAAAACAAGCAGCGCAAATGCCCCCTACCCAGCGAAGCTTGTTGATCCCCCTTTTTTTCAGGGTATCCAAAGTAGCACTCCCTCAGCGGACCGGCCTAAGTGGCGGCGCACCTTGACGAAAAACACACTTATTCCTAACGGCCCGCATTAGCCTAATGGTCTGGATCGCCGTCTCGCTTCAAATTCTACAAATGAAGCACGAATGCCAATACACAGACTAAAGAAAATCCATATTGAATTCCAAAAATGAACGGTCAGCCCGATTATGCTGACGATGACAATTGCGCAACTAAAGCCAAGGCGAATACGCGCCATATGGTCGTCTGTTGATGAATTGCTGACAGTGCTGAAAAACGAGGCATAAATACTTAAGACGAGAAATACCACCAGGGGAATTCCGTATCTCAGCATCTCGACGAGATACACCGCATCTATGCTGTGGCCGATATATACCCACTCTTGCCAGGACCTTATGGGCATGTGTCCAAAGCTATACCCTACGATTGGCGAACCAGCAATTTTTTCGAACGACAGCTCCCATTGCGTTATTCGAAAGTAGCCGGTCTGCGGATCAAATGTTAGATGACGAATGATAGTTTGAATGGGATGGTTCGATATTAGAAAACAAAGCGCAAGGGCCAAGGCAATTCCTGCGACTAGAGCCTTCCAACGCGACTTATACGACCGCAGGACGAAATCGTACGTTACTGTGCCAAGCAGTAGAACGGCCCCCAGAAGAGGCCCCGACGACAGTGAAAGAAAGCAACCGAAAAGGCAAACACCAGCATAGAAAATACGATGTGGAAGATTGCGCACCGAGAAAATAAAAATGGCTGCGGCTGCGACGCAAAAAGTTCCGAATAATTCTCCACCCTCAAACGTACTACCCGCGCGAACAAGTCCAAATCGATACCTGTAAAGAACGGTCTCTACCGCAGCAGTGGGTGCCCCGAACAACTTGAGCGTAAATTGCTGGCCGGACAAGGTATCGAGCAAGGCAAAAAACACTACACAACATGCAACAATTTTAAATATCCCGAGAAAGCATTCCAATGCAGGTCGTCCAAGGAAGTATGCGCGGCCAATCAGATAGGCGAATAAAAATTCGCCCGCTTCCGCAACTACGTACAGCCGAAAGCCGCCGTTGAATATCGACGCTAAGATCATCCATGCCGCAGTCGCAACAACAAACCAGTCTGCTGGAACGGCGCGTCGGCTCTTCTGAAATAGCATCCCAATCGCAGGGAGCACGAATAGAAATACAACTATTCTCCCTGGCGTGAATTTTACGTCCGCAATAATAATTTGTATTGGAGGGAGAAGAATTCCAACAAGGAGCACCCAAGTGACAAACGGGTGCGCCGCCGGATTCCCAACGGTATCTTTCCGGGCGAACGCTACTTGAGCGCTCCGGCGCAGAGAGGCTGAAGTTCCGAATCGTTGAATTTCGGTCATTGACATAGGCAGTTTAAACTGGCCGGCGCAAACATGTGCCCCGGTAGCTATTTAGACTTTTGGTACTTGGCCGTTCCACTTACAGATATTTCCTGCTCGCTGAATCGGTTGCGGTCCACCGAATTAATCACTTGCGGGTACTTGTGAGACCAATTGTCTCATCTCGATTCCACGCGACCGTTTCTTGGGATGCCAATAATATAGCCATCATTCTCCACGAACGATATACTCTAACAGCCGTTAGCACCTTCAAAGCCTTGAGTCGCGTCCGCGCACCATGGATTCGATTGCTGGTTAACACCCTCACGAAGTCGATCATTGGTGAGAACAGAACCCCAATAGCGCGGATAAACCAGATAATGGCCCATCCCCGCCGTTTTCTGGCGGCATTCAAATCATGCCGTATATGCCGATCCCATTTCGCAAATAGTTCACGCATGGTTCGGCGTGCCGGATGAAAGACGACCATTTCGGGAATGTAGCGGATAGTGAAGCCGGCCGCTCTCGCACGCATGCCCCACTCAACGTCCTCGGCAACTTCGATTCCGGCAAATGGACCAACTGTTTCGAAATCTGCGCGGCGCACAGCCAAGTTGCCAGTACCAGAGAATCCATACTTCTCAATGTACAACTTGAATCGATACGCAAAGACAGATTCATAGGCTTCGAGAGCAGTAAATGTTGATTTGTCGTCCCGCCAGATCTGAACATCACCGCCAAGTATCGTTCTTTGGTCCTTAGATGCATTGATCACGTTCAAAAGCCAGTCATGGCGCGCACGACAATCGGCGTCAATAAAGCAAAGAATGTCACCGACCGCTGCGGCGGCGCCACGGTTACGGGCTAAGCCAGGACCAGGATTCGACTCTTGCAGTAGACGCGTACCAAAATGAGTTGCGGTTATCGCCTCCGGCATCTGGACTGAACCATTGTCGACCACGATAATTTCGAAAGCGGAGCGTTCGAGGGTCTGTGCCTCAAGACTACGCAGACACTGCTCTAAGTATTCTGGCTGGTTTAAGTGCGGGACGACAACCGAAACTAAAGGGGTGCACTCGCGCGACGGCATCATTGCACTAGAAATTGACGAATTTTCTGCAAGAACGGCTCGGGTGCGTGAGAGCAAAATTCGCCGGTGTCGAAAGTTCCCTGCGCTAATGCCTTGTCGATCGCGCCAGCGAGTTCGACCTCCGTCATGGCAACGTGAACGCCGGGCTTACTGCCGAGCCATTGCGCCGTATGAAGTTGGTGGTTTGTCGTGTGTTCCTTCATAGATGCATGGCGAGGCAACATGACGATTGGCTTTCCAACCTCGATCGCGGTGAAATAACTGCCCATCCCCGCATGAGCAACAATGATGTCCGATTTTTCAACGGCCTTTCGATATTCAGAGCGCGGCAGCAAGCGGGCCCAACGCATGTGGCTAGGTATGTAATCGCCATCCCCGATCTGAGCCAAAATATCGTGGTCAGGATGCCCTCGTGCCCAATTGTCGACAGCTCGAATGAACCGATTAAACGGCATCATCGAACCTACCGTTACAAATATCATAACACGGCCCCCCAACATTCGGGGCCATCGGGCCGCGCTAGTTGCGGCCACTGTGTTAGCCACGCGTCCGCAAAACGGCGCGCCTGTCGCCCCGACCCGGACATCTCCTCACAATTTGCGATACTATCGATCCAAATGGTTCTCGACCGTAGCAGTACCTTGGCGAGCGCAAGCGCGATCATGCCGGGGCCTGCGCCGGTGGTGATCACTGTGCGCGGTCGCTCCTTCAACAAGATGCCGATAAATTGGACAATGAGAACCACGATGCCCCATCGGTCCCATCGCGTGACGTTGCGCACCAGATAAAAGCGATGATTTGGAACGTCCTCGGCATTGGTCGATTGTACACTGGCAAAAACAACATCCAGCCCGTCAAATGCCGGGTGTAAACGCCGGAGTTGAATCCAATGACCGCCGCCGGATGCGACGGCGAGCACTTTGTTGCTTGACACCTTCTGAATCAAAAGACGATATCGCCTATCTACTGGCCTATTATTGTAGGTTTTATACACCTACGCTGGTTGGATCGTAAATGGCCTTTACTGGCAGACGCTTGGCATGATTTACAAAAATAGCGTCCTTAAGCAAAGTATTCTCGCTCGGAACAAAGTGAATTTTTCCAAGAACTCAAAAAAGGTCGACAAGGTTAATGTTAAACCATCAGACATTGGCTTTAGAATTGCTTTTAGTTTTGCTGTCGACGCATGTTGGATAATTCGCGCATATCTGGGGCGTGTCGACATACAGCGGAGGTGACATCCATTGGTTGAGACAACGACAGCGATAAGAACGCTAACGAGGGACCAGTGGGATACACTCGTACAAACATTTCGTGACTTATCCTACCAACAGTGCCGCTCTTACTGTGAAGAGGCAGCCCGTGATACCGGGGCAACATGTGAGCTGATCGGAATCTATCGCGATACAGAGCTCGTTGGTCTGGCAAATGTACGCATTAGGATCAGCCCTCTATTGTCTTTTGGGATAGCGTATTTGAGTTGCGGCCCGCTCACTGCCCGTGACGATTCGTTCTCGGGGGGAGTTTTCGGTTTTTGCATTGAAGCCCTCAAACGTGAGTATGTTGAAAAACGAAATCTGTTGTTGCGTCTTGTTCCACCCCTTAGAGGTGGCCAATGGTTCGATGCTGAGATTGGCCTTCTGGAAAACTATGGATTCCGTCGATCTAAGAGGTACGAACCTTACAAAACGTTTATCCTGGATTTGTCCCCTCCCCTCGCCGAAATCCGAAAAAATCTCGACGGCAAGTGGCGTGGGCATCTTTCAAAGGCGCAACGTTCTGATATCGAAGTTACACACTCAGTGGCTTTAAGTGACTTCGACCATTTAGAACCCATTTTTCAGACTCTCATCGAGCACAAAAGGTTCACCACCCGTCGGGACGTCAAATTCTTCCGTCGCGTGCAAGCAAGTGAGCAAAGCGCCCTACAATTTGTCGTTCATCTCGCATGGCATAATGACGAACTGATAGCCGGTCATATAGGGAGCTTTGTCGGCGACACAGCCGTTTACCTAGTCGGGGCGCAGACCTCGAAAGGGCGCGACCTGCGCGCCTCCTATCTACTTCTATGGAAGGCAATCGAACACGCAAAATCTAAAGGAAATTTATTCTATGATCTTGGAGGCATTAATGAGCGCGAGAACCCAAGCGTCTACAGCTTTAAAAAGGGAGTGTGCGGGCGCCACGTAGTAGAACCTGGTGCCTACGAGTATGCGCCTAGCTCTTTCGCCAGCGCCGCTTTAGGTCTGATGCAAGCGGGCTATGGCTGGCTGCAGCATTTACGTAAGTGATAAATGCGTTGAGCGCCATCCTGCTGGCCCATTGCGATTATCGCGACCATTTTCTCAGATTTAGCAGAACTTCTAGAAGCACATCTTATAAAATCTAACGACGGCTCGTTTAGCCCGCATATTTATAGGCGGTTCTCGCATCAGTTCAGGCAGGAAGTTCTGCAATTGCATATTGGCGTACAGCGTTTCCCGAGCTTTGATTTTAGCGGTCGAACAAGTCGTTCCGCGATCACTCGTATAGATGCACGCCCATGGTTCTTGCTTTAGCTTCATCAATACTCGCCGATTGTATGAACCGAATGGGATGGCAACAATTTCTATCGGAGCGCCACTGATGTCTTCGAGTCTCCTGCGCGCACCTACAATTTCTTCATCTAACTCATTCGGACCAAGCGTGCACCAGTCGCGGTGATGCATTCCGTGGCTTCCTATCTGCATCCCGGATTCAATCAAATCGATGATCATTGATTTATCGAGATAGTGCTTTGTACCGATTCGGCCTGCACACACAAAAAAACTTGCCTTGACGTCGCGCTTTGCAAGTTCTGGCAAGGCTAAGAGGGCATCACTTGCATTTCCATCATCAAATGTGATCGAAATTTTTGGGCTAGTACCGGGAAGGCGGTCCGCCATCAAATCGAGCAGCCAGGAGAACGACGAAACACTCCACCAATATTGCTTCTCTTGCTCGTCAACAGCTGCAGATGGTTCGCCCAAGCCGTGAAGATTCAGGATTAGTTCCCTCATCGTAGGCCTGCAGATTGATAAGCCCGCATTGCACTATCCCGGCGATCAATCGCAACGAGATCTATAGTGTACGTGTCAAGCGGAAAAAATGCACTTCCCTCAACCGTTCCGGTATCCCTTGGCAATAAGGTATTCGTCGAGCGCATCCTGCCAAGCCCGTATCGAACCAAGTGCATCACATAGCTTCGTATTATCTAATACCGAATATACAGGGCGTCGCGCTATAGTCGGAAACTCACCCGAGTCGATCGGGAGAACAGAGGCCTTAATATTGCTGCGGGCAATAATCTGTTTTGCAAATTCGTACCAACTGGCCGCTCCTGAATTTACAACGTTCCAGATTCCAGGTGCCACGTCTTTCTGTAGCATTCCTATGATAACCTCAGCAATGTCTTTAGTGGAAGTCGGGGACATTGTCTGATCAGCAACCACACGCAATGTTCCTTTTTCTTTGCCAATTCGAATCATCGTTTCAACGAAGTTCCCGCCCTTTCCACTTGCGCCGGCAGTTCCGAAGAGAGATGCGACCCGCAATACCCAGACTTTGGCACCCGTTAGCAAGGCTAGATCCTCGCCCATGGCTTTGGAAGCGCCGTAGACATTCAGCGGCGCTTTGCAATCTGCTTCGGTAAAAGGGAGGCTCTTCAATAGACCCCCAAATACGTAGTCAGTCGAAACATGAACAAGACGCGCCTGTTTCTCGAAACAAATCTGTGCTAGCCGCTGTACTAGATGCGCATTGATTGTGAATGCTAGTTGCGCATTTCGTTCAACTTCATCGGTCCGGTGATAGCTAGAACAGTTGATCAAACAATCAAAATTACTTTCGCGCAAAAAGTTGGTTGCGGCCTCAATGTCACACAAATCTACGCTAGATCGACCAACGGGGGTCAGCGAAAGCCACCCCCCCTTGCGTACATTGGCGGCTTGAACGTCAGTACCAAGCTGGCCATTCGGGCCAAGCAAAATCGTTTTCATAACTCTAGATCTTCAAAACGCCGCCATACATTTCTATGTTGCGGATACGTTCATGCCACGCAATAAGTTCGCGGTACCAATCGAGAGTAATAGTATTTGTGGTGCGGTCAATTTTGCCAGTTTGCAAGGCTTCACAAACATCCACTACGCCATCTTCGGCCATATAAAGGGCCTCGTAGCCAAGCGCAGAGATTTTATCGAACGAAATCCGATATGAACGGTGATCGGCTTCGCCGTACCATTCAATTTTCACATCACGCGACGCAATCCTTGTCACCTCTGATGCTACTTTCTTCGCCAAAGGCCCGAGCTGATAATTATTCTGGTCAGATCCTACGTTGAATATCTGCCCATTTATTTTGTGTGGATCCGCAGTAAGCATAAATATCTGCGCCCGCGCTGTATCTTTCACATGAACCATTGGACGCCATTGTGTACCGTCGCGCATCAAAGGCAGCACGCCGGATTTCCAGGCACCATAGGTCATTCCATTGATCGCCAAATCGAATCGCATGCGCGGGCTGAAGCCATAAACGGTGGCTTGGCGCAAAACAACGCAGGTGAAATTTTCCGATGCCAATGGCAGCACCGCCTGCTCAGCCATCTCGTTGGCCTTCGCGTAGGTAGTAAGAGGATTCGTCTTCGTTGTCTCATCCGCAATTACGTCGGCCGATTGGAAACCATATATGCTGCATGACGAAGGTAATATATAACGCTTCACACCAGCGGCTTTCGCCAATCGCGCCGCTGCTACTCGAGCTTGGCAATTGATTGCGAGCGTTTCCTGCTGAAATTGTTCGCCAGATGGGTCGTTTGAAATTGCCACAAGGTCGATAACGTAGTCGACACCTTGCATGTGATCTATTTTTATCAACCGTGCATCTTCTTGCACTACATCCAGATGATCATGTGTCGGTAGTAAGTTGCGACCGAAGAAAAAACGATCGAGCGCCCGGACGCGGTAGCCTTGTTCAAGCAACATGGGCACCAGCGTTGTACCAATATAACCGCCCGCACCTGTTACTAATATTTTGCCCTTAGTTTTTCCGTTCTCCACCACCGTTTTCCTTTGCATCAGAGCCAGTTGGTCACGTCCTCAAAGAATGGCTGTTTCTTATCTTTGTCTGACAACATTATCTGATCATCAGGAAATGGCCATGTGATATTAAGGTGCGGATCATTCCATCTAATTCCAAAATCATGTTGAGCTGCGTAATAATTGGTTACCTTGTAGATGAGTTCAGTGTTTGGCTCCAGCGTACAAATCGCGTGCGCAAAACCAATCGGAACAAGGATCTGATTCCACTTATCCGCAGAAATTTCCGCCGCAACCCATTTGCCAAAAGTTGGAGACCCGCGCCGTATGTCGACCGCTACGTCAAGAATGCGGCCGCGAACAACTCGAACGAGCTTATCTTGCGCAAAAGGAGAGCCCTGATAATGCAAACCCCTAAGGGTCCCGGCTCGCTCGGAGAGCGATTGATTGTCCTGAACAAAGTCGAGGTGAATTCCAGCCTCCGCAAAAGACTTCTTATTGTAAGTTTCAGAGAAAAATCCTCTTGAGTCACCGTGCTTTTTCGGGGAAATTATTTTGATGTCCGCGATGGCGAGTGAGCGCACTTCAAGACTCATGAATCGGTACTCTCACTCAGACAAGTCCCATCAAATTTGTTTGCTATACTGGCAGGTATTTTTTCACAAAATTATAGCGTCGCAGAAATCCAAATTCCGCTTCAACTAACGCTGGCAAACATTCAAGTCAAGGACTGAGCGGCCTGGGTAGTTAATGGGAACCGCCGTAAGGACTTCACTCCCATCTGCGGACTAACTGCGCCGTCTTGAGTTTCACCTAGCCAATTAGCTCACTTACAAGTCGGAACCCGGTTTCATTCAGGTTAATTGGCTTTTATTTTGGAATTGCTGCAGAAAAATGGCCTACCTCCGAAGTTAACCTATAGTATAGTGATACAGGCCTATTTGAACTGGTATCAGGCGCAGAACACGCACTATAGGAGGAATCTTGAGCGCGGAATGAATGGCCGGAGGCTTCGGAGACTAAAGTACACACCCGATAGCGGATGTCAGATATCCAGATGCTCCAAGAGAAACTCCAGATGCTGCAAAATACCAAAACAAGAACTGTTGTCGATGAAATTCAGCCAGTCGGCCCGCACCAGGATGGGCTAGCTGAACTCGTGGAATGGGCGTTTGGTCTTCTTCACAGACAATTCTTTGTTGTCTTATTCGTCGCAGCGCTGGGATTGGCCGCTGGCATCATCTACCTCAGTGTTACGCCGCCCATCTATACGGCCCAAACCAGCGTCTATATTGACCTACATAAGAATCCCATAGATCAACAGGCCGGAATTTTTGGCAATGATCCCATCGAAATCGAAAGCCAGATCCAGCTCATAAAGTCGAAAACCATTGCATTGTCGGTAATCAAGAAACTTGAACTGATGAATGATCCAGAGTTTGGATCAGTCGAAAGACCGCCATCGGGTCTTTCGAGCATCCTATTTGGGGTGCAGCAACCACACGCAACATCATCGGGCGGACTGGATCCGATGGAGCGAGTGATTGTTGCTTTTCAAAATAGCTTAACAGTCGATCCCGTTGGCGGCAGAGTGGTCAGCATCAGTTTCAGTTCTAACAATCCGGCCCGTGCTGCGACGATCGCCAACGCGGTTGCGACTGCGTATATCACGGATCAGCTCGACGCAAAATATGAGGCCAATCGCCTTGCGACAAACTGGCTGCAACAACGCCAGGAACAGCTTCGCGAACAGGCTGACGGTGCGCAACGTGCAGTTGAATCGTTTAAAAAACAAAATAATATTGTTACGACCGATGGGAAGCCCCTAGATAATATTCAGATGGCAGAGATCAACACGCGGCTCATTGCAGCCCGTACGCAAGCTTCTGATATCTTGACGCGCCTTAACCGACTTCAAGCTATCGTTCGACTTGGACCTTCGGACACGCATATTGAAGGGGCGATCTCGGAGATTAACAGCCCAATTGCGACGTCGCTGCGTCAGCAATATCTCGAATTGTCCAGGCGTGAAAGTGAATGGTCAGGACGCTATGGGAAAGACCACCTTGCAGTTGTTAATCTACGCAATCGCATGCAAGAAATCCGAAGTTCTTTATTTGATGAACTTCGTCAAGCTGCTGAAACAGCGAAAAATGACTACGACCTCGCAAAACAACGGCAAGAAGAAATCGAAAAGCAACTGGCAGGTACCATTGCACAATCACGGTCCAGTAGTCAGGCCCAGGTGACGCTAAGCGGACTTGAAAGCGCTGCTAACGGATACCGAAAGCTCTATGACACTTTTCTTCAGCAATACATGGGGTCGACCCAGCAAGCGACCTTTCCGGTTACAGAGGCGCGCGTGATTTCGGCTGCGTCCCCTCCGCTGCGAAAAAGTAAACCCAAATCAATTCTTGTTCTGGCCTTAAGTTTCTTTGGCGGCGCTGCCTTAGGCCTCGGCCTCGGGTTACTGCGAGATGTGATGGACCGTGTCTTCCGCACGGCAAGGCAGATTGAAGCTGAGCTACAGATTCCGTGCATAGCACTGGTGCCACTGATAAAAGATGAAAAGGTAAAACGACCGTGGCATCAGAGAATATTGGTGCAAGCCAGAACGAACAGTAAGGGTACCGGCGATGGCGCTGCTGTATTTACGTCTGTTGTCGACTCACCCTTATCGGCCTTCGCTGAGGCAATTCGCTCTATCAAGTTGACAATCGATCTGCAAATGGACGCTCGTCCGTGTCGGTTGGTCGGCATTACATCCACGCTCCCAAATGAGGGAAAGTCAACGATCGCTGCTGCCCTTGCACTGCTGATAGCGCAGGTTGGCGGACGGGTGCTTCTTGTCGATTGCGATCTCCGCAACCCTACTTTATCGCGTAAGTTTTCGCGGACTAATGCTGTGGGCATTTTCGATGTTGTTTCTAGAAAGGCATCGGTAACGGAAGCAATCGTGAAAGACCCAAAATCCAATTTGGCATTATTGCCAGCGGGGAAAAGAATACCTTTGTTCCTCACAAGTGAAATTCTTGGTGGCGAGTCGGTGAGCAAATTGTTCGACGCATTGCGCCAAAACTACGATTATATATTGGTTGATCTCCCGCCCTTAGCACCAATTATTGATGTCCGAGCGTCGACTCATTTTGTAGACGGATATCTACTAACAGTAGAATGGGGTCGTACCAAGATCGGCGCAATAGAACAATGCCTTAGCGGCGCGCCGAAGATTTACGATAGCCTCATCGGTGCCGTGTTAAATAAGACCGACATGAATGCAATCAGACGATATGATAGCAGTGGTAGATATGATCGCAATGACCACTATTCCCGATATGGATATACAGAGTAGTTGACGTCGTCTGCAAAGTCCGGAAATAAATAAAATGTTGAAAGGAATTGTCCTTGCTGGAGGAAGCGGCACGCGTCTATATCCAATAACAAATGGCGTAAGCAAGCAACTTCTCCCTATCTATGACAAGCCGCTAATCTACTATCCACTCACCACCCTGATGTTGGCTGGCATTCGTGACATACTTGTCATCACAACCCCAGAGGATCAGGCCCAATTCCAACGACTTCTCGGTGACGGTACTCAATGGGGCATTCGACTGTCCTATGCAGTTCAACCCAAGCCCGAGGGACTGGCGCAGGCATTCTTAATTGGAGAAAGCTTCATTGCGCGCGACAGAGTAGCGCTGGTGCTCGGCGATAATGTTTTCTTTGGACACGGATTTCCCGAGCTTCTAAAACATGCTGCAGCTAGAAGTACTGGCGCCACAGTCTTTGCATACCAGGTGCGCGATCCGGAGCGCTATGGGGTTGTGGCATTTAACAGTGTTGGCCAGGCCACTGCTATTGAAGAGAAACCGAAACATCCCGTTTCAAACTGGGCAGTGACGGGACTCTATTTTTTCGACAATGAAGCCGTCCGTCATGCGCATGCAATAACGCCGTCACCTCGCGGCGAGTTGGAAATTACCGATCTCAACATGAGATATTTGGTGGCCGGAGAGCTTATGGTCGAGCGCCTAGGGCGGGGGATTGCTTGGCTCGACACGGGAACATTCGAGTCACTAATTGATGCGGGAACATTCGTGCAAACGCTCGAGCGCCGACAAGGCATGAAAATATCTTGCCCGGAAGAAGTCGCCTACCGAATGGGGTATATCACTCGTTCGCGCCTCATTGAGCTAGCAACTTCACTGCAAAAAAGTGGATACGGCGAGTATCTCTTGCAACTAGTCGAATCCGAGTCTTTGTAGTTATCGACCGTCGCAGTTGTTAGGGCGTCGGGGTTACTATTGGCGTGGGCGTCGTCACTATTGTGCTGCTGCCAATGCCTTTGCTTACGTTTAGGAGCGTGTAGTAATTGGTAGCATACACGAGCGGGTCGTTGACGGTAGCCATGATCGTTCGCAGGAAATTGAGGAACTTTGTGACTTCAACCGAAACCGCGTTTGCAGTGAAGATAACGTCCTTGTTTCGCATTTCGAAATTCGCCGCCAAGAAATAACCGGCAGGCTCGCGCAGATTCAAATTGTAGATAATTGGGATGATCGGTCCAGAAAATTTTGAGCAGTCAACCCCGAGTTGCTCCGCGATTTCCCTGGGCTCGCCCCGATAAATAAACACGAATCCCGGATCTGCCTGTTCATCTTTTAGCCCTGAGGCCTTGGCAATTGCCTCCGCGAGAGAGAGGCGCCAAGCGTCAAACTTGAATTGCCCCTGCGTTCCGGAAGCGCCAAATGCCAAAAACGTCTGTGGTTCGTTATAAACATAAATCGTGTCGCCGGGGTGTGAATAGACATTGTTAGCAGGCTGATAGACGAGTGCACCGAACGGGGCTGTCGCTCGGCGACCTCTTCGTTCGAGCATTACAATCGTGTCGTAACCTGCCAACTTTGGACCACCTGCCCGAGTGATCGAATCAAGAATGTGCTCGCCGGCTGCAACAGCAGGTAATACAGAGGGCCTATTCACCTCTCCTAAAACGGTAACGAGAGACGTTCGTTGGTCGATTAGAGAGACCACGGCCTGTGGCTCGATCGCTCTGTTCTTAAGGGAATCGACGATCGCCTGTTGGACCTCAACAGGAGTGCGGCCCCTTGCCCGGATGTTGCCCGCATAAGGCACAGAAATGTTGCCGTTGTTGTCAACCTGCTGATTCGGGAGAGTGATGAAATTACCAGGACGCACACTCGCTTCGGCGGGAATGAACAGGCCGCCGGCCGCAGCCTCGAATATGGTCACGCTTACGATGTCACCCACGCCAAATTGGAAGTCCCTCGGGGGGCGCCTATCGGTAAAGGTCGTTGAAATCTTTGGTGTATAGCGGGCTAACCTTTCACCAACGTCGCGAGTAAGCTTGACGAAGGCATAAGGGAGGCTGTCACCCGCCACCGGTACCTCAATACTAGAGGGCCCGCTTGACGGGGTAATCCCGCAGGCGGCGAGAAAAAATGCTGCAACTATCGCGCAGGGTCTTCCAAAACTGTCGAACAATCGCCCCAAAGCACCAGCCCCACCCGGACGTCAGCGTCGCCACATCAACCCGCTAACACGGCAACTTACTCCCCTCAAGCTGGCCAATTCATTCTATGTGCGCGTGTTGCTCTAGCGCAACAGCATTCCATCAGGCCATCCGAACTACTGACCACGCTCGCACGTGGCCGGACCAGCACACCTTAGACAATATTCCTTCCAACAAGGGCCTAGTTGCGCTGTCCATGGGATCGAATCGCCGCGAGCATGCCGGGATCAAGTTCGGTGAGTGTTTTTTCCACGAATTCCCGGCCCGCACCCGGCGCATGACTGTAGGCGACGATAAGTGCCGGCATAAGTTCGGCTCTGCGAATGACAGCAAGGCGAATGTCGTGCCGGACAAGCGCCTGAAATTCCTCATCGGCAAGCGCCTGACTCTGAAGTGCCAATAGGAGGCGTTTTGGGACGATCTCGATCGTGTTTGATCCAGTATAATATGACATCTTAAGAGAAGCAGACGCCCTTTCATTGAGCCCTTCAGATCGAAAATAGTTGGCAGCAAGGACCAGCCACAATCGAGCGTCATACGGTGCATATGCGATTGCGAGTTCGGCCACTGCCCGGCTTTGCTCAATTGGTGCCCTTTCGGCATTAGTTGCGGTGTTGTCCTCGCTCCAAAGCATATTGCCGTAGGTGAAGGCAGCTTCAGACCATAGGTCCCCGCGCACAAGGCCAATCCGGGCTGCCGCAATCGCAGCATCGCGATGCTGGTAACTTAAAGCGGCCGATTGGGGATCAGTCGTAAAACCGATAATCGGGGGGCGCACGGTTTCCGCCGCAAGCACCCAAATGGCCAGACTGCCTAGAACTATCGCAAATACGACTACCGCAGCTCTGAACCTGCTATTGTTATACACGGTGATTTGGGTGACGCTCATCGCTTGTCAGATCCAATTAGCTCATGGTCCGGCCGAAACAGTTTAAACGAAATCGATGCGGTCGCCTTCTAATCTAAGACAAGTCAACCGTCCCGTTGCGTAAGCGCCGGTATCTATGTTGATGCGGTTCGGACGGACATCCGGCTCCGGCACGGGCGTGTGTCCATGAACTATGATCTTGCCGAATTCTTCCTCGCAAAGAAGAAAGTCTCGACGAATCCACAGTAGATCTTCCTCTCGCTGCTTTGTTAGTGGAATGCCTGGTCGTACCCCTGCATGCACAAAAAAGAAATCACCACAGGTAAATGACAGCCTCAAATTGTCTAGAAATCTTCGGTGGCCAACAGGCAAAACTTTATCAAAAGCTGCTGCAAGCTTGGCATGCGCACCACGTCCCGTGTCAATTGGCGGCATAATCCCATAAGACATAAGTGTTTGCAGGCCTCCGAAATGTTGCCAATCTTCGAGAACAGGTGGATTGGACACGAAATTAGCCAAATAGTCCTCGTGATTTCCTTTAAGGAAAACCGCACGAAAAGTTCGGTTGCGCGCCACCAGACGATCGATTACTTCACGCGATGCTGGACCGCGATCAATGTAGTCGCCAAGATATACTTCAATTCCCATGGAAATCGGACTTTGTTCTAAATCCGAATCAATACGCTTCAGCATCGCATCCAGAAGATCCACTCGGCCGTGGATATCGCCGATAGCGTACACGCGAATGCCGTTGGGCACTTGCGGCTTCCTTCGGGAAGTCTTGGAGCGCAGGGCGATCATCAAAATTGTCCGGCAGGCCTAGGATTAAGCACAAGTGGCCACTTTATTGCTGATTTAAACCACCAAGGCGTTTCACCATTGCAAAATATATCAAATCAAACGGCTTTTTCTTTGAGCAATAGCCATCCCAATGGCCGTTGCAGCAATGATCGAAACCGATGTGGCTAATGGTGCAGAATTGCCGAACGCTAGGAGCGCAACTACCACGACACAACTTGCTCCAGCGGTTGGATAGAACGAATCCCTATGGCGTCGCAATGCGCCACTAAGAAGTGTCAGAGCCAGTGTGACCATTGCCAGTAGAGTTGCCCAGAAGAAAGGTCGCCCCATTTCTACTGCTATTGTAGCCGCGGCGGTCGGGGCAATTTGTCCGCTCGTCAATTCCTCCATGTCCCGAAAAATGGGTAAGATGTAGGCAAATGTACCAGCCCCGGTCCCAGCCCAGCCGCTTTCCGTCAATATGCGCTGGGTGATCGCGATCAATGGCATAGGTGCTTGAGTTGCAAAGGCTAGAGACAAATCTACTGACTGGTTGTTAAGCTGGGTGGCAGTGACTGCGATTGCAATGAATAGTGCAGTCGATATGATTCCTGCGATTCCCCACGCTCCGATATCAAATCGACGGATCATCGTTGCGACGACCAGCGTCGCAATGCCGCAACCGACGGCGAAGTATGTTTGGCTCGTCGCAACGATTAGAGTGGCCAAGCAACATATAGCGAAGGCAACTAAACACGCGGAAAAAGCTAGCCAGCCCCGGTCCGACCGGATTTGTTTGGGATGTGACATTTCTCTTTGTTCAATCGTATGAAGGGCAGCGGCCGATGAGAGAATGATTCCGAGCCCGGCAATCGCCGTCGCAAGAAAATCCGATTGTTCGCGATTGTTGCCCGAGGTCAAGAATGTGAATACCCCGAACTTAGTCGCGAGCGCCATCATTGCTACCAAAGTAGTTGACGCCATCAGCGCAAACAGAGCCCACTCGGCTCGCTGCCGATCGATAGCCACCGCCGCCGCAATCAGGGCAATCGCTATTGTCGAAAGGTACCGCATAAGCGCGATAAGTGTAGCCCCTGGATCGATGCTAATAGCACCGGCCAATGGATGACCGAGTGCTGCAGCCGCGCTTTTCCAAACCGAATGGGCGAGCCCAAAGGTCTGCAACGGCATCACTTGGATCATCATCCAGATTGCTGGAACCGCGGCTACATAAGCTATCGGACGAATGACCGCAGACAAGAAGCCGGCTTCGCCCGGTCGAATCTTCATGGCAATGGTTGCAATTGATATGGCTGCCACCGCAGCGACTAAACCGTAAATAATTGGCCCGTCAACGACGACGGTTACTGGCGCTGCGAACACCAGTAAGACAAGAAAGAGGCGGGGAAAGAACATAGCGATAATTGGAGCCGGTTAATCCTGTTGTGAGCATGCACAGCTGTTGCTGACCCTACAAGGCCCCCTGTCCTTCGGTGATCCGATTTTGCTGAGCCCTGAGAAGGATCGAGTGCGCTAGTACCTTTCTGGCACAGCGACGATACTCGTTTGTCTGCGGGCGCGTACCCTCTCGACACTGAAATAAATGACTATGCCAGCGAGGTAACCGACTTGTAACGCGGTTCCCGCCAAAAATGCTGCAAACAGAATAGACCAAAAAGCATCGCCATAAATCATACCGATGCAACAACTGACAAACCAGCTAACAACAGCCGCCGGAACTAGCACAAAGGCTTTGAAGCGGAGCCCTAGAGCTAAGCCCACCGCCCCCGTCGCAAGCGCGATCATCATCGTATAAGAATCCGGGGTCACAAATCCGATCAAGATTGGTGACCGAACACTCGCCTGCGGACATTAAAAACTTATTAATTTGCACTTGCGCGCTCCGCGTCAACAATGCCGCAGCCACTTCGGACCGTCATTTGTAGACAAGAACATTCCCACCCCAACTGGCAAATCTTTTACTGGGAGATCATATTTCCGGATCGCGAAACGGTGCGCTTGACAGCGAATAGTGTCAAAAACTTTGCTTCGAGGCCAACTGTCCAACGAGAGTCTAGCTGCTTCCAAATTTCACAGTCAGGACGCCGAGCCTTTATGCGCAGGTTAGACAACGAGCCGGATAATGTTAATCTTCAATTCCAAGATAGTGGGCAACAAAAATCAATCGATCGCGGATGCCTGATTTGTAGTGACGCGTAACACGTCGAAGTGCCGTACCACGTTTTCTTTGGTTTTTCAGATGCGAGGCAAGCCAACATACAAAATCGAGTTTGTGGAGGGCTTGGCGCGAGAACCTGCGAGCGGCAGACGGGAGCTCGAACCGACAGAGATAGTCGTTGCGCTGTGTCGACCGAGCGAGCCGGCCGTATCTGAGCAACGATCCGTGCTAATGGGACTTCTTTCGGACGAGGAGAGACAGCGGCTCACCCGCTTTCACTTTGAACGCGATCGCGTTCTCTTTCTTGTCGCGCACGCATTGCTGCGGATTACTCTCTCGCGGTATGCAAATATCGATCCACGCGCTTGGCAGTTCCGGACTGGCAGTTATGGGCGTCCGGAGATCGCTGATCCGCGCTCACGATTGCGTTTCAGCCTATCTCACACGCGTGGACTCGCCGCCTGCGCGATTGTACTCGATCGCGATATCGGCCTGGACGTTGAACATATCTCTAGAGATGTTCCGCTCGACGTGGCTGAAAGTTCATTTTCGTCGCGAGAGCGATCGGACATACTCGGCGCTTCCGCCACAGTGCGCGCGAAATTATTCTTGGAGTACTGGACGCTTAAAGAGGCTTATATCAAGGCACGGGGAGTCGGCATGTCCCTCCCGCTCGACCAATTCTCCTTTTGCAAGGACCCCGGTGGGGTATGGCGAATCGTTTTGGAACAACCGCTATGCGATGACCCAGAACGATGGCAGTTCTGGTCGTGGCAAGTGAGCAGAAATCATCAGGTCGCGCTCGCGATCGGACATGCAGGCGACCCTTAGCCAGGCCGGAATCAGGTCTGCTCAGGCAGGCTCCGGAATGAACCCCAGCTCCTTTGGTAGATAAATGCGCGCGAGCGCGAGTTGATCGGCATTGCTTGAGACTCTATTGATCGCACGGATTGTCTTGGAGAACTTTGTTGATCATGGAAGCCAGCGACTGATTGTGCTTACGAAAAATCGAGATGTGATCGCCCGCAAGTGAGAAGGCAACAACGCCACGGGTGAAAAACTGCTCCCATGCGAGGTTTTCGTCCAACACGCGCACACTGTGGTTAAGATCCATGAAGTCGGCTCGAAAAATAATTCCGCGGCAGTCCAGTGCCTGGGGGCGATAGTTCTGCTCTATATTCCAGTACAAACGGGCAAGCAGACCCCACGGTAGCGGCACACCTTCTTCATCGAAGGTCGTCGTCAATTGGCCCGGCGAACGCCTCAGCAGTGCCAACAGAGCACTAGCAATGGACCTCAATGGCCACCAAACAATCAAAGCGGAACGGCGACAACGATCCGCAACCGATTCGGCAAAACTTTGCTTTGGATCGGTTGCCTTTTCTGCCCAGCATTGCAGCAGATTTTCCCAAGCCACCCGGAACAGAGGGGGATACCTCGCCCACTTGTCAACAATAAGAACTGTATCGATTTTGCCGCCATGCATTTGCAGTTGACGTGCGGCCTCGAAGGCGACGAGACCGGCGAAAGAATGTCCTGCGAGCATACAAGGGCGCGAGCCAGCGTGAGCAGAGAGTGCCTTCACAAACGGAGCTACAAACTGATCCATGTCCGGGAACGCGGACAGATCGCTATTCTCGACGGCCTGCCGCCATTTTAGCGGCCACGGCACCTGAATTCCGAAAACCGGACGGCGCGTTCCCATCAATCTTGCAAGATGAAATTCATCAGGCCCCGCGTAGATGAAGTATAATGGGATTTCGCTGCCCCCTTCTTGCAATTGGACAACCGCAGGTTCTCGCGAACCCTTGGCCTGCTGACTGTCAATGAGGGTGGCTAGCTGCTCGACTGTCGGATTTCGAAACAGATCGGGGACGCCGAGACGAACTTCGCGCGTAGCATTGATCTGATAAATCACGCGTACGATCATCATAGAATGCCCGCCTAAATCAAAGAAATCGTCCTGGGCGCCGACGTTGGCGACCCCAAGAATGTCACGCCAAATCTCTGCGACGGCCCGTTCGGTCGGCGAGCGCGGTGGCACATGGGCTCTTGTGCGTTCTTGCCGCCGGGCTGGGATTTTCTGAAGAGCCTTGCGGTCAATCTTGCCAGCCGGCGTCAGCGGAAAACGCTCCACGACCTCGAACGCCGAAGGCACCATGTAAGGTGGCAGTTGGCGCTTGAGGAACGCCTGCAAATCGTCGCTATCCGGCCTTTGACCGTCAGCGACGACAATGTAGGCCACGAGCCGCTCGTCAAGCTGATCATTTTTCTGAACCAGCACCACCGTATCTTTCACGGTCACGTGCTGACGTAAGACGGTCGCGATCTCATCCAATTCGATACGAAAGCCACGGATCTTCACCTGAGTATCCGACCGGCCAAGGAATTCTAAGGTTCCATTGGGCAGATAGCGTACAAGGTCGCCTGTCCTGTAAAGACGGCCCTCCCCGGCGTGGCTGAATGGATTGACGACGAACTTTTCTTCGGTCAATTCCGGTCGATTAAGATACCCCAGCGCCACACCGGTACCGCCAATATGGAGTTCTCCAGGGACCAGCGCCGGAGCTAACTGCAAATCCGGCTGAAGCACGTAGAAGCTCGTGTTTGCAATCGGCGGTCCAATCAGAACTCGCTCGCCGCGTTTAATTTCGTTCACGGACGCCCAGACGGTGGCCTCGGTCGGCCCATACATGTTCCAGAGTGAGCCGCAGCGCGGCAGCAATTGCTCCGCCAATTCCGACGACCACGCCTCCCCGCCACACAATATTTTCAGATTGGGGTTACCAGTCCAGTTGGCTTCAAGCAGAAGATGCCATGTTGCAGGCGTCGCCTGCATCACCGTAATCCGGTGACGCTCCAAAAGCGAAACCAATTGCGCCGCATCGGCGGTCGCTTCGACGCTTGCAATCACAACAAGAGCGCCCGCCGTCAATGGTAAGAAAAACTCTAACACTGCGATGTCGAACGATAATGTCGTCACCGCCAGCAACACGTCATTTTGCGTCAGGCCCGGCTTCTCCCGCATCGAATATATGAAATTCACGATCGACCGATGCGCGATCTGCACACCCTTCGGAGTTCCGGTCGATCCAGATGTGTAAATCACATAGGCAAGGTCACTCGGTCGACGCTCCCGCGTTGGGGAGATGGCGGGGGCACCCTCCAAGCCCAATTCCGGCAGATCATCGAGAAAGATCGGCTTCGCTTTAAGGTGCGATAGTGTGCCTTCCAACCGTCTCTGCGTGAGAACCGCTATTGGGCGAGCGTCTTCGAGCATAAATGCCAGTCGATCCGGCGGATAAAGCGGATCAAGTGGTAGATAGGCGCCTCCCGCCTTGAGGATCCCAAGCATGCCCACAGCCATATCCAGAGACCGCTCGACGTAAAGTCCGACCAAATCATTCGGGCCGACGCCCAACAGGCGCAAATGACTAGCGACTTTTTCAGCGCGTTCGTCGAGTTCCCTGTAAGTCAGCAGATCATCGCCAAATCTGACTGCAGCGCGATTAGGGGTCGCTTTTGAATGCTCTTCAAACAACTCGTCGAGGTGTCGATCGCGGCCGTAGTCTATCTTCGTTTGATTACATTCGACGAGCAAATGCCGCCGTTCGCCATCAGTCAGCAACGGCAACGTGTTAACGTGTTCGCTCGGATTTTCAACAATGCCGTTTAGCAGCACCGCGAAATGATCGAGCATTTGTCGGATCATCTCGCGGCCAAAAAGATCAGTGCAGTATTCTATTTCGGCAACCAAGCCTTCGGCATGCTCCCTCATGTAAAGCGACAGATCAAACTTTGAGGTAGCGCTCGATACAAATTCGCTCTGAACGTTGAGCGTCGCTGGTCCAGCTGATCCAGCCGGTGCATTCTGAACTGCAAAAAGAACCTGAAACAAAGGGCTATAACTCAGGTTGCGTTCAGGCTGCAGCTCTTTCACCAGGATGTCGAACGGAATGTCTTGATTTTCATAAGCTCCCAGCACGACCTCTCTGGCACGTGAAAGCAGCTGCCGAAAAGTAGGATTACCGGAAAGATCAACGCGCAAAGGGAGTGTGTTTACGAACAGACCAATAACAGATTCTAGCCCAGTCCGGCTACGATTCAGAATCGGCGAACCAATCGTAATGTCTAGTTGCCCAGAGTAGCGATACAACAGAACTTGGAATGCGGCGAGCAGAGTCATGAACAGGCTGACACCTTCACGCTGGCTCAATCCCTTAAGTCCAGCCGCCAGCGAAGTAGAAACCAGAGCCGTCTCGATCGACCCATGAAATGTTTGTACAGGAGGCCGAGGCCACTCGGTCGGCAGGTCCAATATTGGAGGCGCGCCATCTAGTTGACGCCTCCAATATTTTAATTGATGCGCAAGAGTTTTTTCAGTTAACCGTCCCCGCTGCCAAGCAGCAAAATCGGCATATTGGACTGGCAACTCTTTCAACGGCGACGGATGGCCCTTCGAAAAGGCCTCGTAAAGCGTCCCAAGCTCGCGAAAAAGTATTTCTAACGACCAGGCATCGGAAGCAATATGATGCAGGTTCAAGAACAAAATGTGTTTATCTTTTTCAAGTCTGAAGAGAATCGCCCGCAACATCAAATCGCGGTCAAGCACGAAAGGACGTTCGGCCTGCTCCCGACAGAGTCGAGCAGCTTCCTCCTCGCGTGTTTCCGTTGGCACCTCAGTCAGATCTACAATCGGAACCGACAATGTCGGAGGTGCTGCAATTACCTGAATTGGGCGGCCGGCCAACGTTCGGAAACATGTGCGTAGGATCTCGTGGCGCCGCACGATTTCGTTCAGGCTCCGTCGCAGCACATCTTGGTCGACCTCACCGAGGAGGCGCAATTTTATGGGAATATTATAACTTGCGGTGTCCGAATTAAGTTGATCCAAGAACCACAAGCTTTCCTGCGCAAACGACAGGGGTATTTCCATCGTGCGCGAGATAGTGGGAACAACGAATTCATCATCGGCTTTTGCCTTTCCTGGTTCCTGGTTCAAAAACTCGATGATTTGTTCTTTATGTTCACGCAGCTGCTCGATCAATTCCGGAGTCATGACGTTAGGCGGCGCGTCGCAGACCACTCGATCGCCGTCTGACCGAATTCGAACGCCCTGCTGGCGTAATTCTGAAAGCAGGCGTTCAACCATCAATTCGCTCGAAAGTTGGGGCGCGCACATACCGCGAAGGCGCCCATTATGGAGTTTTGCTCGAATTCCCGGATCTGATTTCCGCGATTGTTCAACACGCGGCTAACCTCGAAATAGTGATCAAAGTTAACATTATTACGGGGACAAAAACGCCAAGCAGCAGCAATATACCGCAAGTGACACCAGTGGAAACAATCGTTCGATGGTCGGCCCATGTTCCATATTTTCAATTGATCCAACCTGAGAACTCCAATGTCGTGGCGTTTGGTATGATCGCCACCCTCAGCGACAGTCACTTCATTTAGTATGCTCCGTCTAGCAGCGTCGATCTGCCGCAGTAGTCAGAAGACGATCTCCTCACGGTCCTCGGCCGCCAGCGCCGCATGTCCTTGCGGTGCAACACGCACAATTTCCGTAGCCAAGCCGCGGACGGTTGGCGAGTCAAAAATGTTGCGCAAGGTCAACTGAACGTGCAGCGAGTCGCCGATGCGCGCCAGCACTCTTGTGGCCAATAACGAGTGGCCGCCGAGTTCGAAAAAGTTATCGTCCAATCCCACCCGGTCAACGCCCAAGAGCGACGACCAGATTTCGGTCAGACCGCGCTCAATATCCGTGGAAGGTGGCGCATAAGCGCTCGTGACTTCTGGACGCTCGTGCACTGCTTGTGCTGGCGCTACGCTGGTTGATTCGGTCGGCTTATCGCTTGTGATTGTGTGCTCGCTTGATCCCTTCAGCACTAATTCCGCCTGCCTAATCAGGTTGAAAGGCACGACAATGACTCGTTTGTTCCGCGAGCCGAGCACCCGCGCAAAAGCGTCGGCTCCGGCTGTTGGCGGTATGGTAGTTCGCTTATAGAGCTGTGACCCAGTCCGAGGGTTGGATTCGAAAAGCTTTGCCGCCATACCAACTTCGCGCCAACTTCCCCAATCAATACTTACGACATGCTTCCATAAAGCCGGCCGTAATTTACTTTCAGGGAATGCATCCAGCACAGCATTCGCGCCGGCGTAATCGGAAAGACCAGGGGCACCAAAAACCGCATTAATGGAGCTAAACAGTACTAAAAAATCCAGAGGCATAGCGCCAAGAAGGTTCACGAGTACATCAAGGCCACCAATTTTCGGAGAAAAAACGGATTGGATGTCGTCTGGCTGCTTCAAGAACGCGATTCTGCCGGCTCCAGGCACTCCCGCAGCGTGAACGACGCCATCGATAACGCCGAAATGTTCGCAAGCCAGGTCGATTGCACACTTCATCTGGTTTAAATTTGCAGCATCGGCCGCGACGACAAGTACCTCGCCCCCGCTCTCCTCGAGTTCTCTAATGTTTCTAATGATCCTGGTCTGACCATCCGACCCATGCTCGGTCAACCATCTGTCCCATTCTTCGCGCGGCGGGAGCGGAGTTCGTGCCGTAAGCACCAAACGAGCGGAGGCGTTGGCCACTAACCAACGCGCCACCGTGAGACCAATTCCTCCAAGGCCTCCCGTGATCAGATATACGCCACGCCGCTTGAGTGGCAGCTGTGAAGAATCGACTGGGGGCAGCGACAAGCGCTCAAACCGCCGCATCCATCGACAGCCCCCGCGCCACGCAACCAAATTCTCGTGGTCCGCATTGGCCACCTCTTCGACAAGTGCCATTGCGGCGCCGTCGATCGATCCTGCTCCATCTTGTAGATCCAGGTCGACAGCCCTCATCTGCAGTTGTGGCACCTCGGTCGGGAGCACCAGCACTGGTCCGAGCCCCAACGCAGCGGCGGGGTTGCTTACCGGCTCATTGAGAACGCTCTCTGCTCCAAATGTCGCGATGATGATGCGGATTGTCGCCCCTTTCCGGGAAGCTCTTAGTCCCTCGGCGAGCGCAACCAGCGCGTGGTACGAAGCAGTGCCAGCGGCACGATCGTCTACAGAGTGGCTCCCCAGATAGATCGCCCCGTCAATCGAACCGTGGGCACCACGGATGCGCTCGACGATGGCTGAAATCTCATGTGCTTGCCCATGTCGCGCTCGAAAATGTGTCGGCCCGACGACTTCAAAATTATCGGCGTCTTCAACCAGAACCGGATTGGCTCCGGCCGCTCGCAAGCGATTGCTAAAAGCCTCCGTCAGCGCGCCCGGTTGAGCCAGGAGCAACCACCCGCCCGATATTGTTATAGCCGAGCCAACACTTGAAGGCGCGCGTGTCCAAGTCGGCGCAAACAGCCACTCACCGACATCTTCGCTAAAGGGGACCGCGTCGGAAGCTGACGTGCCGGCCGCCACAGGAGAGGCGTCCACCCAATATCGTTTGCGTTCGAACGGATAACTCGGCAGCGGGACGCGCCGTCGCTCTGCCCCGGGGTAGAGCATTGCCCAATCAAGTTCGACGCCAGCAGTCCAAAGCCGGCCTGCCGCATCGAGCACCGATTCACTGTCGGTGCGACGCTCCTGCGGGTGCGGTAGAGAGGATACAACATGCTTTGCTCTCTGCTTGCCAACGGTCAGTCGTGACAGAGATGCAAGAGCGTTGCCAGGACCGACCTCAAGGAAGAGAATGGCCGGGTCTGTGGCGATCGCGCGAACGCCAGCCTCAAACTGGACGGCACGACGCAAGTGTGAAGCGTAATATGTCGGTGAGGTTGCCTGCTCAGGCGTGATCCAGGTGCCGGTGACATTCGAGATATACGGAATACGAGGCTGCTTGAGCTCAATGCCCTTTACGATATCGGTAAATGGTTCGAGTGCAGGCTCCATCATTCCTGAATGAAAGGCATGCGAGGTGTGAAGCAGCCTAATCTCGATTTTCTTTGCTTCCAGCCGTTTCAGCAGAGCGGCGACAGCCGCGGCAGGCCCGGATACAGTGCATAGTTCAGGTGCATTGATCGCCGCAATCTCGACGCCGTCGCGGAGCCAGTTGCACAACTTTTCGGGCGCGCAGTGCACGGCGGCCATGCTGCCCGACGGAAGTTCCTGCATTAAGCGGCCGCGCGCTGCTACAATAGCAAGCGTGTCCTCCAGTGACATCACACCAGCAAGATGTGCTGCCGTATACTCGCCGATGCTGTGACCTAACATGGCCTTAGGGGTGACGCCCCAGCTTTGCCACAGGCACGCAAGCGCATACTCAACGATAAATAATGCCGGCTGCGCGAACCGTGTTTCGTTGATGACCGCATCACTGCCCTTGGCAAGAATCAGTTTGCGGATATCAATTTTGTGCAATGCCTCAAGCAGCCCTGCACACCGGTCGATTGCCTCGCGAAAAACATTATGTGCCTCATACAGCCCGGTGCCCATTCCGGCATATTGGGAGCCCTGGCCGCTAAACAGAAACGCGACCGGTCTCGCGATGCCCTCATGTTGGGCGGTCACCGATGCACGATTGGGTTGACGGAGCAGTTCAATTGCTTGCGCGTAATTGTTGACCACAACTGCGCGGCGGTGGCTCAGTGTCTGCCGGCCGACTTGCAAGGTCCATTCGACGTCCGAAAGTGATTGATCCGGCTTTCGCTCCAAGGAGTCAGCGAGATTGTTCGTCATCTGGTCGAGCGCCGTTGCACTTTTGGCTGACAGAACAAATAGTCGCGCGTCGTCCTTTGGCGCGCGGGGTGCCAATGGTGGGGCCTCCTCGAGCACCACATGAGCGTTAGTGCCACCGATTCCGAAGGAACTGACCCCTGCACGCCGCGGGGTTCCATCACTGGACCATGGCTCACCTTGGGCGCTTGCAGTAAAGGGACTACTGTCGAGATTGAGTTGCGGATTGGCAATGTGGAAGTTCACCAGTGGTGGAATCTCGCGATGCTTGAGTGCAAGCACAGACTTGATCAGACCTGCAACGCCCGCCGCGGCATCGAGATGTCCAATATTTGCCTTCAATGCACCTATCCGACAGAAACCGATATCAGCGCTGGCTGCGCGAAAAACTTTAGTTAGTGCAGCTATTTCGATCGGGTCGCCAAGTGGCGTTCCCGTGCCGTGAGCTTCGATATAGGTGATAGTTCGCGGATCAATATCGGCCAAAGCTTGCGCCGTGGCGATCGCTTCAGCCTGTCCGTCGATGCTCGGGGCAGTAAAACCGGCTTTTCCCGATCCGTCGTTGTTGACGGCTGCTCCGCGGATGACCGCATGGATCGTGTCCCGGTCAGCGAGCGCATCGCTCAGACGCTTGAGAACGACTATGCCCGCGCCGGAACCACCGCGTGTGCCACGCGCGTCCGTGTCAAATGGCCGGCAGTGGCCGTCAGGGGACATTATCATCCCCTCTTCAAATATATAGCCCGTGCGTTGCGGAAACGTAACCGAGACACCGCCAGCCAACGCCATGTCGCACTCGCCGGCCGCCAACGCCTGACACGCGACGACGACGGCGACCAGCGATGTCGAGCAGGCAGTTTGGATTGTCAGACTTGGTCCGCGCAAATCCAATTCGTATGATATGCGGGTAGACAGGAAATCTTTGTCGTTCCCGAGCATGATTTGGTAGCCGCCAACCATTGCAATGAATTCGGGATTGCGCATAAGTTGGCTGATCAAATAGGTATTCATACTTACACCAGCATAAACGCCGATGGCCTGTTGCATGCCACCCGGAGAATATCCGGCGTTCTCAAGTGCCTCCCACGCGCACTCCAAAAAAATGCGTTGTTGAGGGTCCAAAATCTGCGCCTCGCGCGGGGACATTCCGAAGAAGCTGGCGTCGAAAAGATCGGCATCCTCAAGCGTGGTATATTTTGGCACGAAATTCTGATGCGATCGCACGTCGCTGGGGATCCCGGCGGCATTCATGTCGGCTTCGGTTAGTGTATTCAGGCTTTCCAATCCGGTTGAAATGTTACGCCAAAACTCATCGAGATTGCGCGCGCCCGGGAATCGGCCTGCCATGCCGACGATCGCGACGGCGTGGGATGGCATCTTATTGGACATGGAGCCTCTTCTTCGCTCGGGCCTGTGCCCGATGCAGCGCGGCTTCAGATACGACAGCGGATGAGACCCTTTCAGCCTGCAAAGCTACGGTTGTTTGTTGAAACAATTCGATCAAGGCCAAATCGCTGTCAAACTCCCGCTTTAACTCACCGTGCAATTTGACTATCAGCATCGAATGTCCGCCGATGTCGAAGAAATTGTCGTGCAATGACACACGATTGACTCTGAGAATCTTACGCCAGATGTCTGCGACACGTCGCTGGACCGGGTTCATGAGCGCTTCTGCGGCAGTATTCGCGATCGGTTCGATCGTCCTCTCGGGTGCGCGAAGGGCCTTTCGGTCAATTTTTCCGTTCGGCGTTAAAGGAAAGGCCGGCAGAACCGCAAACTGGGTCGGCACCATGTAGCTCGGCAGTTGACCGCGCAGTCGGGACCGTGCCGCGTCCGGATCAAACGCCGTTCCTACCGATTGTACAACATAGCCGACAAGTTGCGGATCTGATTCGTCCTCTCGAATGGCGACGACGCATTGTTCAACACCGGGATGGCTGCTCAAAACTTGTTCAATTTCGCCAAGTTCAATTCGAAAGCCGCGCAGCTTAACTTGATTGTCGCGACGCCCGCTGAACTCAAGCTGGCCGTCGTTTCGAAGGCGGACCACGTCCCCTGTCCGGTAAACTCGCTCTGCCCGACCATCCGGCAAGGTCAAAGTCTGAAATTTTTCCGCTGTGAGTTCTGGTCGATTCCAGTATCCACGAGCGACGCCCTCCCCGGCGATTGCAAGCTCCCCGAATGCCCCAATTGGTGCGAGCAAGCCCGGCCGTTCAAGGACATAAACCCTGGTGTTCGCGATGGGCCGTCCGATCGGAATGATCGCCCCCGGATTCGTGACAAGGCTGATCGTTGACCAAATCGTCGTCTCTGTCGGACCATACATATTCCAAAGTTGATAAACCCGACCGGCTAACTTCGTCGCCAGATCGCGCGGCAAAGCTTCGCCACCACACAAGGCTTTTAAGTCCGCTTTACCCGACCATCCAGACCCCACCATGAGGCGCCATGTTGAGGGGGTCGCCTGCATGACCGTGACCTGATGTCGGTCGAGCAAGGCGACGAGCCGTTCGCCGATCAGTGCGTCTTCACGTGACGCAATCACCACACTTGCACCGACACTGAATGGCAGCCAGATTTCGAGTCCCGCGATATCAAATGCCAAGGTGGTCACAGCAAGGAGGACATCGGTCGCGACTAGCCCCGGCTCGCGACGCATTGCTTCCAAGAAGCTCACAAGGTTGTGGTGCTCGACCTGTACCCCTTTCGGCCGACCGGTCGATCCGGATGTATATATGATGTAGGCTAAATCTTCGGGTCGGACCGAGATATCGGGCGATGCCGCCGCAAACTCATCAAGATCGACCTCGTCGAGAAGGACAAGAGTTTCGGTTTCTGCAAACAACGTGGCAAAGCGGCGATGCGTGATTACACAAGCGGTTTTAGCATCATCGAGGGTGTAGCGCAGACGCTCGGATGGATGTGTAGGATCGAGTGGAACGTAGGCAGCTCCCGCTTTGAGCACCGCAGCCATTGCGACCGGCATATCGACACATCGGTCGAGGCAAATGGCTACTCGATCACCTACGACAACTTTGCGCTGAAGCAGCAGATGCGCCAAGCGGTTGGCGCGCTCATCAATGTGGCGGTAGCTGAAGGACTCGTCGCCGACAATCACCGCCCGTCCGTCGGGCGTCCTATGAACCGTGCTCTCGAAAAGACCATGCACGCAACGATTTCGATCATGCGTGACGTCGGTGTTGTTCCAGTCACCCAACAGAATGCGTTCGTCATTTGGATTCAGCAGAGGCAGCTCCTGAAGCCGCCTGCTATCGTCTTTTACGACCTCTCTAAGCAATTGCATTAAATTATCATGCAGTCGTTCGATCGTAGCCCGATCGAACAGATCGGTCGCATACTCGTAAGTGGCAACAAATTTGTTTTGGAACACTACCATATCGACGGTGAGGTCGAACCGCGCGGTGCGAGTCTCCATCTTGACAATTGTACAATTGAGCTCCCCGACCCTCGGCTCCTGGATCGGAAAATTGTGCAAGGCTAACATCACTTGAAATATCGGTGCATGACCGAGCGTGCGAAGGGGATTTACCGCCTCTACAACGAGGTCAAATGGGATTTCACGGTTATCGATTGCATCGATTGTAACCTGCCGCACTTGGCTCAGAAATTCATTGAAAGTTGGGTTTTCCGCCAGGTTAACGCGCAGCGCTAAGCTATTTACAAAGGGCCCAATGACGTTTTCGAGTTCGGGAGCGCCACGGTTGGCGACCGGCGTACCGATGACGATGTCATCCTGACCTGACATACGGTGCAAAAGCACTTGCAAAGCAGCCAAAATGGCCATGAACGGCGTTACGTCACGTTGCCGACTGTAGCGAGCGATTTCATCGGCGAGATCCGAATCAACGACCCGATCAACACGACTCCCCTCAAACGACTGGACGGCCGGCCGTACCCGATCAGTGGGAAGCTCTAGCAGAGTGGGCGCGCCTGTTAGCTTTGCTTGCCAGTAGGCCAGTTGTCGATCAAACAGCCCACCCCGAACCTGCTCCCCCTCCCAAGCCGCATAATCCACGTATTGGATCGGGAGATCGGTAGTATTCAGCTCTGTGCCGGAAGTCAGCGCTGAATAGCAAGCCGCGAACTCGCTGACCGCAATCGACAGCGACCATCCGTCAGCCACGATGTGATGCATATTAAAAACAACGAGGTGACAATCTGGCGAAATTCTGATCAGCAAAAATTGAGCGACGGGCCCCTGCGTGAGATCAAACCTTGCACCCTCGCGCGCTAGCTCAAACGCCTCGCTATCACTTTCGTTCTCCGGCCTGTCAGCCAAATCTGCAACCTTTACCAAAGACAGGGGTGTCGCAAAAATCTCGGGATAAGGCTCATCGTTCCGTTCGCCAATACGTATTCGGAGGCTTTCATGCCGCATAACGACGTACTCAAGAGCGCCGATCAGTGCCTGGAAGTCCGCGACGCCCTCAAGGCGGAGCACTATCGCGACATTGTGACCGCCTCGCCCTTCCTCAAACCGATCAACAAACCAGAAACGACGCTGGATTGCGGAAAGTGGAAGGGGTGCTGTTCGCGCGATACGCTTCAAAGACAGCAACGTATTGTTCGTATTTTTCGAGCCTTCGCGGCTCAGAGTGGCTATGATTTCGGCCCGGCGATTTGCGATTGTAGCCTTGACGGCTTCATCCATCACGCCCTTCGGAGCGTTCACTTTGAGCCGTCCGGCCTCGACAGATAGGCGCAAGCCTACGGCACGCAACCGCTGAATGAATTGCTCGACCGACTCTTCGCCGTCAGTTGCTACCGAATTTGCTGCCGATGGAACAAGTGCCGATATGCGTTGGTCCGGGTTCGCAACAACCGCCTGAAGCAGGATATTCAATTGGTTGAGCAGTGATTCAACCGTCCCTGTTTCAAATAGATCGGTGTTGTACTCGGCACCGATTGTAATGCGCCCATTGGTTTCGTTGAGAAGGACAGTGAGATCAAACTTTGCTGTGCTCCACGTCACGTCGGCCAGCTGTTTGACTTCGATACCGGGAATCAAGGGGGGTTGCGCCGTGCCGTGTTGCACAGTGAGCATAGTTTGAAATAACGGACTCCGGCTCGGATTTCGTTCCGGCTTTAGCTCTTCCACCAACCTTTCGAAAGGTATCTCTTGGTTGATGGCATCGAGCATAGTCTGTTGACAGCTCGCCAACAGGGCCGCGAACGGCTGTTCCGGATCGAGCTTCGTCCGAAGAACAACGGTATTGAGGAAAAGTCCGATCAGCGGTTCGAGTTGGTGCAACGACCGGTTCGCTATGGGCGTCCCGATTAGTAGATCGATCTGACCGGTCTGGCGGTGGAGTAATACAGTGTATGCGGCGAGTGCTGCCGCAAACAGCGTCACACGCCGTCGTCTGCACAATTCAATCAAAGCCGCACTCACAGCATCAGGCACCATGAGGGTTAGCGAAGCGCCATTAAAGCTCTGAACCGAGGGTCGCGGTCGGTCGTAAGGAAGACTGAGGATCGGGATCGGGGGACGCAGTTGGTTGCGCCAATATGCCAAGCATTTTTCGAATCGTTCACTATTTACTGTATCCCGCTGCCAGACCGCATAGTCACCGTATTGTAATTCTAACGGTGCCAGCCCGAACTCCCTTCCCTCATGCAACGCTTGGCAGATGGCAGACAGTTCGCGGAGCAGCACACCACATGATTGAACATCCGCGACGATATGGTGCATCATGATCAGCAAGTAGTGGCGGCTCGATGTCAGTCGCATCAAACGACCGCGAACAACCGGACCATGGCTTAGATTAAAAGGCCGAGCGACCTCTTTAGCGATCGAATCCCGCGCGCGGCGATCGGCTTCGTCAAAAGAAAAGTCCTTGAGGTCGACTATCTCCATCTGTGATTCAGGGTGAACGTCTTCCGCTACGATCTGGACCAATTCCCCGTCTTCAAGACGGAATATCGTGCGCAATGGTTCGTGGCGCTCGATAATTGCCTCGAAAGCTTTACTCAACACGGTGGTATCAAGAGGGCCACGGAGTTCGAGTGCAATTGGAACATTGTACAATGACGAATCCGGATTCAATTGGTGCAAAAACCAAAATCTTTTTTGGGCGAAGGACGTCGGGAAAACAAACTCGCTCGCTACGACCATCAATTATCTCCATTCGTCCTTGCGTCGTAGCTGACTTCCCGACGGAACCGTTCGCGCGAGACGCGCGCTAGAACCGGCTCTTTGATCTGTCTCGAGACATTTGTCGAACCGGCTGCAATCGACCGCATCTCATCAACGTATCCAGCAAGCTCCGCGACCGTTTGCTTTTCAAACATCAAGCGAAGTGGTATGTCTAACGCGAATTCGGCCCTGAGGCGCGAAGCAAGCTGAGTGGCCAGTAGTGAATGGCCGCCGAGTTCAAAAAAATTATCGTGTACTCCGACTCGTTCAATCCGAAGAACTTCAGACCAGATCCGTGATACAATCTCCTCGTTTGGAGTCCGTGCCGCCACAAAAGCGACAGTCGGCATCAATTCCGGCGCTGGAAGTGCGTTGCGGTTGATCTTGCCATGAGCGGTGAGCGGCAACGCTGAAAGATTTACAAAAGCATCGGGTACCATGTACCCCGGCAGTAGCTTGCGCAGTTCATCACTCAGATCTTGGCTTGTGGGCAGTGCATGCTGATCAATTGCCACTACGTATGCTATCAAGCGGTCGCCTACGGAAGAGTGCTGAACGTTCACGATGGCTTCGGCCACCATCGGATGCCGCGCCAAGGCCGTTTCGATCTCACCAAGCTCAATGCGATGCCCACGGATCTTTACTTGGTGATCGAGTCGCCCCAGAAATTCGAAGCGCCCATCGATACGCATGCGGGCCCGATCGCCGGTTCGGTAAATGCGGGCACCGGGAACGCAACTGAATGGGTCCGATAAAAACGCTGCGGCAGTGCGTTCCGAGTCGTTGAGATAACCAAGTCCGACGCTTACACCAGCTATGAACAGTTCCCCAGCGACGCCACGCGGTACGGGATCAAGATTTCGATCGAGAATGTAAATTTGAACGTTGTCGATCGGACGTCCGATCGGCACGATCTGCTCGTCTTCTCCTGGGCCAGCGGCGACGATCTCACGCGTCGCATCGTCAGCGCATTCGCTGGGGCCATAGCCGTGCGCTATTGGCGTGCGCGGCCACAACGACAGCCACCGCCGGCACAGTTCGGGCGTAACTGTCTCTCCGCCCGTCAGAAGCCACCGCAGCGAACCCACTGGCTTTTTATACTCAGCTCCGTGTCCGTCGAGATAAGCGCGGATAAACGATGGCACGAGTTCAAGAATAGTAACTTCTTCGGCCTGCACCAGCGCGAATAGTCGCGCCGGATCGTGCGCTACAGCATCGGGGGCGATCCTAACTTGTCCGCCTGCTAAGAGGACAGCCAGGAATTGCCAAACCGAGATATCAAATCCTTGAGGAGCGGTTTGGACGACAATGTCCCTCGATGTGATCGTGAATGCGCGGATTTTTGACCAAAAATGATTGAGCATCGCTCGGTGCGAGACCATCGCGCCCTTTGGCGAACCAGTCGAGCCAGACGTGAAAATGATGTATGCGAGGTCGTCAGGTCTGGCGCGGGGTGGAGGATCTTGCGCATCGTTTTGAAAATTTTCCAGATCTTGAGCGCGGAACACCACTGGCTGGCTGGTGGTCGGTATCTCGCCGAGCGCGTGTTCAAGCTGCCCGACGAGTTCATCAGCAACGAAAATGATTTTGGCGGCACTCTGCCGAAGAATCTCAGCGTGGCGACCAGGCGGATTGTTCGGATCAAGCGGCAGATACGCACCACCAGCCTTGAAGGTAGCTAGAATCCAAATAAGCAACGACCGGCTGCGCTCGGCGAATAGTGCGACGGGTTGACCGGGCTCTACGCCAGCAGCTACGAGCGTCCGGGCAATGCGGTTGGCATTCGAATTGATCTCGGCATACGTCATTGAACCGGAGGCGTCCACGACCGCCACGGCATTGGGTGAGCGCTTTACCTGCGCCTCAAAGTGCTCAGAAAAGCAACGGTCGAGCGGAAAATCCTCCACGCTCCCGCGGGATGCATTGAGGATATCTTGACGTTCGGTCGACGTCAGAAGCGGCAATTCAGACAAACGTCGCGCTGGATTGGCGATGATTCCAGCCAGCAGTGTTTGATAGTGTTTTTCCAGGCCCGAAATGACCTCGGCGTCAAATAGATCTGGGCTGTACACAATTGTGTATTCAAGCTTTTCTCTGCGATCAAAGACATAGAACAATAGACCTTCAGTAACTGCGTGAAAGTCGACGGGGTTGAGCGGCGTCAGTTCGACACCAGGGAGCACGGTATCCGCGCCGTGATGAAAGCTCAGCATATTGAAAACGACTTGGAAAAATGGATTACGACCGAGGCTACGTTCGGGATTTAACTCGGCCACCAATTTCTCAAAGGGGAAGTCGGCATATGTCTGCGCTTCTATGACGACGTCGCGTGTGCGAGCAAGCGCATCCCTAAATGTCGGATCCCCCGACAGGTCAGTCCTGAGCGCCAGCGTATTGACGAAAAAGCCCATCATGCGCTCGACTTCGGGGCGCGTTCGCCCCGCTACAAGCGTTCCGACAATCACGTCGTCTTGATTCGTATATCTGAGCAACAGGGTCTTGAGCGCAGCTAGCAGTGTAATATAGAGCGTCACGCCTTCCTTGCGGCTTAACTCCCGAAGACCGGCCAGGACGACAGAATCGATCGTTCCACTCAAAGTATGGCCTTCAAACGTCCGCACACCCGGCTTAGCAGTCGAAACTTCTAAGAAGGGAAGCGGACCGCGCAACTTATCCGCCCAGTAGGTACGATACTTTTCCAAAACTCGCCCACTAAGCCATCGCCGCTGCCAATCGGCGAAGTCGGGGTACTGCACCACAAGGTCAGGCAGCGAAGGTGGCGTACCCGCGATAAAGCCCCTGTAAAAAGCCGCCATTTCTTGGAGGAAGACATCCATGGACCAACCGTCTGTGATGATATGATGGATGGTCAAAACTAGGACGTATTGATCGTCCGTCAGGCGAAGCAACAACGTTTTGAGAAGCGGCCCGTTTGCGAGATCGAATCTTGTCTTGACCGCTGCGACTGTGAGGCGCCGTTCTTCCTTGTCCCGAGCGCCCCCCGCAAGGCGACGGAGGTCGACAATCGGCATTGACCAAGGCGTTGGTTGTGCGATGCGCTGAACTGGCACGTTGTTGACTGTCGTAAAGCTGGCGCGGAGGACTTCGTGGCGAGCCACAACAGCTTCGATGCTCTGTCGAAGCGCCTCCACATTAAGTTCCCCTTTCAGGCTGATCCGCGACAAGATGTTGTAGAAGAGACTCTCAGGCTGCAGTTCTTCCAGAAACCAAATGCGTTCCTGCCCAAACGACAAGGGCAGATCGCTGTCGCGAGAAATCTGACGCAATGGCGGCTCACCGCCAGCGGCGAGTTGTGCGCTGCTGCCTTTGCCGGGTTGGATGGTATTCGCACGCTGTTTGGCGCTGCGCTCTTGAAGCAGGCGGGCAAGCAGTTCGCGCTTAGGATCTGGGTGGGGTTCTGTCACGTCTTTTCCCCTTCCGCCAGCACTTTAGCCAACAGTGAGTCAACCTCGGCGGCTGACATGTCAGGGAGGCGGCTCAATATTTCATCGGCGTCCTCCAGTTCCACGGCGCGGGCGGGCGTAAACCCGACGATCGTCGTGTCAAGGAAGTCAACCAACGCGTTAACGCTCGGATAGTTGAACGCGAGGGCCGATGGTAGCGGCGCCGCCACTGCACGCTCCAAGCGACTCTTCAGCTCGATTGCCATGAGGCTATCCATCCCGATATTGAACAGGCTGCGTGCCGGATCGACGAGATCGGGCGTGCGCAAACCGAGCACGACGGCAGCTTCGCCTCGCACGAATTCCGCCAGCATGTCTTTGCGCGCAGCAACAGGACCTTGTGCGAGCCGCTCTATCAGGGTCGGCCCTGACGCATTCTGTACTTTCTCGTCTTGAGATTTATCAGCGAGTGGACGGAGGCCCACGCGGGACAGGAATGGTCGCGGACGTCCCGCTTCAAGCAATGGCTTGAGCACGTTCCAATCGATGCGCGCGACAATTGTTTGTGGCTCCGAACCCGACAATAGCCGTCCAAGAGTATCGAACGACTCGGCCCCACGCATGGGTTCAAATCCGCTTTCGCGGAAAAGGCGCTGTCCGTCGGGAGAAGACAGACCCGAGCGACGCTCCCAAGCGCCCCAATCTACCGTGAGCACTCGACAGTCCTGCTGATTCGCCGTCTGAGCGGTCGCATCCATGAATACATTGGCTGCCGAATAGTGAGCAAACCCCCAACCGCCGAAAGGAGCCGCAGCAGATGAGAATAAAACCCAAAAATCGATTTGCTGCCCATCCGTCAGGCGCTCGAGCAGAACCGTTCCATCAATCTTTGCCCGCAACATGTCCGCGACTTGAACCTGGGTAAGCTTCTCTATCGGTGCAAAACTGAGACTGACCGCGGCATGCATAATGCCGCGCAGCGGTGGTGATTGTTCTCCAAGACGTCTCAAATGCCCACTCATCACCGCTTCGTCGGCGACGTCCCCTTCTAACGCAATGACGCGCGCGCCCAGTCGTTCGATGGCGCGCACTTCGTCGGATGTCGTATCCGGATGTCTTCCCAGAAGAGCGAGATGCCGCGCTCCGTGCTCGGCCATCCAATGCGCCAACTGAAGCCCGATCCCGCCGAATCCTCCTGTGATGAGATAGGTGGCGTCTGGCCGAAACTGGACTGGCTCTTCCTCCGGTGCCGAGACCGGAATAATGCGCGATGCAAATCTGGCCCCATCGCGCCAAGCGGTCTGGTCTTCGCGATCAGTGTCGTCAAGCGCTCTTGCCAGAACGTCGGCCAGAGCTTGAGGTGAACCATCGCAGGGCAAGTCGATTAGGCCGCCCCAGCAATCTGGATGCTCGAGTGCGAAAGTGCTGCCAAGTCCCCAGACCGGTGCCTGCCACCGTGCCCCAGGCGATGTATTGCCATCAACGGCCTGGACGCCACGGGTAACTAGCCAAATGCACCTTGGTCCCGAATCCTTCCTCCACTGCGCGAGCCATCGCAGCGGCAAGTCACAGGCAAGGGACTTACAAGCGTCGACTGCGCCGAAATCGTTGCGCTTGCGATCAGCTAACTCCAGTGCACCAAGATACACGAGTTCGCCATCAGCCCCTCCACGTTCGTCCACGGCGTCGGCATTCAACAATTTTACGGTGTCGCCCCTCTTCCGCAGACGCTTGGCGAGGGCTGCACCAACGCCTTTAACGTCGCCGATCAGCGACCAGCTTCGATGTTTGAACGGTTTACGTGCAAGAACCAGAACCTGCTTGTCGGACACTCGCGAACCCTGCCCTCCGTCGGGAATCATCGCGACATCGTGGAAATCCAAATCGGCAAGAAGGTCTTGCCATGTCGCTCGGCTTATCAAGGGATAGTTCTTGCGCAGTGAACTGTCCGAGAAGCGCCACCAGCCATCGGTTAAGCCAAAGCTCAAATCAACCCAGCGCTCGGGAGCTACACCCTCAAGCAGGAGTAACAACCCTCCCGGCGCAAGCAAGTTACGCACATTCTGTATCGACTGACGCAAATCAGCAGTGGCGTGAATCGCGTTCGCAGCAATAACGATATCGTAGGCTGCAGATTCAAAGCCCTGGCTCGCTGGATCGCGTTCAATATCAAGAACGGCACGCCGCATGAAAGGATAAGCAGCAAATTGTTCGGTGGCGCGGTCCAGAAACAACGGCGAGAGATCGGTGAACGTGTATTCCACGCGATCTGCTGGGAGTAACGGAAGAACGTAACTGGTGGTGCCGCCAGTGCCGGCGCCTACCTCGAGCACCCGTAGACGCGCACCTGCGGACAATGTTGCAATCGCTGCCTGGAGCGTCTCGCCTAAAACGCCATTGTATGTCTGCGCATAAGGAGATTCGGCATAGAGTTGGCGGGCCTCCGCAAACGAGCCGCCGGGGAACAATAATTGGAGCGGGTCCTGGTTTCCGGTGAGCGCGCGGGCCAAATCGCCACCGCAGCGTCGCAACATGCGCAGTTCGCCGTCCACCGAACCAAAACGAGTCAGCAGCGGGTCATAGCGTTCATTCGGATCGGTCGAGGTGAGCGGGCGAACCACTTTGAACTCGCCTTTTTCGGGCCGCAAAATGCCATCTTCAACCAGCATGTCGAGCATACGCGTGAACAATCGAGCATATCGCGGCAATATGCCGAGACGCGCGGATTCCACATCGGCGGTAAAAGTCCGGCCAGCGCTATCGTCGAAACCAAGTTGTCTCAACGCCGCGGCCAAATGATCGGCGCTCAGTTGATCGAGTTCCGGGAGTAGCTGATCGTAGATCGATAGTCGATGTTGTTCAGAGAGATCCCTGAATCGGCCGCGAATTTCAGCAACGAACTTTTTCGGCTCCGTGAGTGAGGCCGCTGCCCGAGTGACCGGCTGCACCGGCTCCCAAGTGAGCCGGTAAAGCGTCTGGTCTGCAGGCCCAACCTGTTTTGCTACCGCGGCGCGGAGGACCTCACGTGAAGCGCGTCGCAATGAGGCGCCACTCACGTGGCCGACAATTGCGCCACTGCCCTCGATCAGGGCGAGATCCAGATGCCACGCCTCTGGACGGATTTGATCGGCATCACGCACAGTGGCGTGGCACCATAATGTTTTGGGTAAAGGTTTTGTCAGTTCAAGTCGTTCGATCTCGGTCAGCAGATACAAGTCATTTGAATCTGGTGGCTCGGCGAGCGCCAAGCCACACACCTGCAGGACTCCATCGAGCAGCGCCGGATGTGCCCAGACCACATTGTCATCGTTTTGAGATGACGGAAGCTCCACCAGGGCAAGAGCCTCACCGGCCCCTCGATAAGCTTCGCCGATACCGCGGAATGCAGGTCCAAGCTCGATGCCAAGGCCGACGAGTCGTCCGTAATATTGATCCACGGCGGCGGCAGGCCCGAGCGTCCGCTTCGTCCGGTCAAGCGACATTGTTTCGGGGTGCGAACTGTGACCGCTTTTCGTTGTTCTGACCAGCCGGCCAGAAACATGGCGTCGCCATTCTTCCTTACCCTCAACGTCGCGGCTGTAAATTGAAAATGCCACGTCGCTGCCATCGGCGGATTGAAGATGGATCTGAACCGAGCGCCCCTCTTCGGAGAGGACGAGTGGCTCTTGGATAACAAAGCCCTCTATTGCCCGCGTGGATTCGCCGAACGTCTCGCGCGCACAAGCTTGAGCCATCTCGAAGAAAACCGATGCCGCGACGAGTGTTGCACCGCAGATTTGATGTTCCGACAGATAAAGCGGCGTGTCCGGCTTGAGGACTGTTTCGAATATCGGTGTCGCCGTTGGCAACCGCCTGCCAAGCAAGGGGTTTGCACTCGGCGGTATCGGCTGTTGCCACGACGTACCGGCTTGAGGTGATGGAAGCCAATAAGATTGACGCTCGAAAGGATAAGTGGGCAGCGAAATCCGACGCCCGCCATAGGGCCGATTGACAGCTTCCCAATCCACGGGCGAACCGCGAACATAAAGCTTTCCAAGGCTGCCTAACAACTCGTCCCAGTCGTTCTTGTCGCGACGCAGGGACGCGAGGTAGTGCACCTTATCGTTTGGAAGTGATTGCTGTGCCAGTGCAATCAAGGTTGGATGCGGACCGACTTCTAGAAAGGTGCGGTAGCCATCGCCATACAAGGATGCAATTCCCTTGGCAAATTGCACCGGCTCACGGAGGTGGCGCCGCCAATAAATCGCATCGGGTGCCGAGCCCGATTCAAGCTTAGCTGTGCCGGTCAGGTTCCACACGATCGGAACGACCGGGGCCCGCATCGACACGGTCCGCGCACAGGCCTCTAACGCGTCGAGCGCCGGATCGACCAGTGGCGAATGTGCGGCCAGCGACACAAACAGCTTTTGCCCGCGCACCTCACGTTGCGCGAATTCTTCCAGGAGCGCGTCGACTGCCGTCGTCTCTCCAGAGATAACGACGTTTTCCGGTGCGTTGATGGCCGCAATCGCGACTCGACTGCCCTTGGTCGCGACGGCGGCAGCGACGACCTCGGGGCGAGCGAAAATAGCGGCCATGGCGCCACCTGGCGGTAGGGACCCCATGAGCCGCCCGCGCTCGGCAATTAAACGCAGACCCTCTTCAAATGTGAATACGCCAGCAACACAGGCGGCAACATATTCGCCGACCGAATGCCCAATGACCGCGGCCGGTTCGATTCCCCAAGAACGCCACAGCTGCGCCAAACCATATTCGACCGCGAACAAAGCCGGCTGTGTCCAAGCCGTGTCATGGATCGTCGAATTGGACGTCTCAGACCACAGGACCGACTTGAGGGTTCGGGAATTTGCATCGGGCCCAAGCATCGTGTCGCAACGATCGATGACGTCGCGAAACACGAGGGATGTTTGATAAATCAGTCGACTCATTCCCGGGTATTGGCAACCCTGGCCGGTGAATACAAACACCACCTCGGGGGCCTGGCCGGGCACCGCCGTGCCTCGGTGCACCGCCGAATGTGGCTCGCCCGCGGCAAATGCCCGAAGCGCCGTCTTGGCCGTCTCCACCGTCTCGGCAACGACTGCGACGCGCTGGTCGAAATGGGAACGCCCAGCACCGGCCGTGTGTGCGACATCCGCCAGACTTACATCAGGGCTCGCGCTCATGCTCTCTGCGTAGCGTCGAGCAAGTTGTGTCAGGGCCGTCTCACTGCGCGCCGATAGCGGCAGGCAATGCTGGGGCCTCGGCAGCGACTCCGTTGGCAGAAAAACCTGTGGGGCCTCTTCGACGACCACATGCACATTGGTGCCGCTAAACCCGAACGAACTTACGCCCGCCAAGCGCGGTCGTGGCGCGCGTGGCCATGCTTGGCCCTTTGACGTGACCGACACGGGAAATTCGGACCACGCAATATGCGGACTTGGCTGACGGAAGTGCAGATGCGGCGGGATATACTCGTGCTGAAGTGACAAGATGACTTTGATGACACCCGCAATACCAGCTGCGGATTCGAGGTGGCCGATGTTGGTCTTAACCGATCCGATCGCCAGCGGATTATCTTCACTTCTTCCAGCACCGAGGGCCCCTGCAAGCGCACGAACCTCGATCGGATCACCTAGTGAAGTGCCCGTCCCATGCGCCTCGACGTAACTGATATCCGCCGCGTCAACCCGCCCGTCAGCCAGGGCGGCGCGAATAACGGTCTCTTGCGCCGGTCCGTTGGGAACCGTCAGTCCGCCGCTTCGGCCATCTTGGTTTACGGCAGTCCCTCGTACGACGGCCAAAATCCGGTCGCCATCCGTAACTGCATCGCTCAGCCGCTTGAGCACGAGAACACCGCATCCCTCGCCGCGCGAAAAACCGTCCGCCCGCGCGTCAAAAGTCTTGCATCGCCCGTCCGGTGCGAGCATGTGCCCCCTTGACAGGGCGATTGTTGTCTCGGGCGAGCACATGATATTGACGCCGCCGCATAGCGCCATCCGCGTTTCGCCACTACGCAAGCTCTGGCAGGCAACATGCAGCGCGGCCAACGAGGAGGAACAGGCCGTATCGATCGATAAAGCAGGCCCCTGCAGGCCCAGGCAGTAGGAGATCCGCCCAGCCGCAACGCTTAAAGCATGTCCCGATGCAACATAGGCGTCGATTAATTCGCCGCCACGATGTAGTACACGTTGAAAATGATCATTGCTGCAAATTCCGACAAACACCCCTGTCGAGGAACCGGAAAGCCGTTCAGCCGCGATACCCGCGTGTTCGAGGGCCTCCCAAGTAACCTCCAACAGTAACCGCTGTTGTGGATCCATGGACAGGACTTCGCGCGGCGCGATCCCGAAAAAGCCCGCATCAAATCCGGCAACGTCGGCGAGAAATCCACCAGCCCGAACTGCCATGTGAGCTGGCACATCAGGATCAGGGTCGAAATAGGCGTCGATATCCCACCGATTTTTTGGAACTTCGCCAATCGCATCCAGTCCGTTTCGGAGCAATTCCCAAAAACTCTCAATGTCATTGGCACCTGGAAAGCGGCAGGCAACCCCCACCACTGCGATCGGCTCATGCGCACGCTCGCGCATCGCCTCGACCTGATCGTGCAGTTCGAGCGCCAGCAGTGCCAGCCGCTTGGGAGTAAGATTGTTAATGCGGTCGCGAAAATCGCTCATCCCTTATTCTCATGTGTCATAACACTCCGCGGCGCGCGCGCCGTGAGCAGGCGGTCGACTTCGTCGTCAGATAGATTTTCGATCGAATCGAGCATGCTCGCTGGAGCAGTGTCGGCTGGTGCCGTTACGACCTCTTCGACGTCGCCCGCGATGTCGAGTTTGTCCTTCAAAAGAAAGTCCGTGAGTGCATCGATGGTCGGATAGTCGAACAGCAGTGTTGCAGGAAGCGGTTGACCAATCGCTGAACTCAGTGTGTTGCGCAGTTCGACCGAAAGCAGTGAGTCGAGGCCCATTTCGCCAAGTGGCGTACGTGGATCGACGGCTTTCGAAGGATTGACACCGAGCGCTCGCAATGCCCGTTCGCGCACAAATGTCGCGACCAGGGGCCGCCGGCGCGCCGGCGGCGCCGCGGCCAATTGCTCACGCAGATTTTCAGTGCGCGCGGTACTCGCATGTGTCGGAGTGTCTGTCGTGGTGCCGACCACGTCGGCAAGAAACGCTGGCAGGCCGGCGTGCCCCGACTTTTCCACATAACGATGCCAATCGATCGGAACAACCGCAGTCTGGATGCGATCTTCTTCAAGGAGACGCTCCAATGCGACAAGTCCTTGACTTGGGGTTACCGCGCCGACGCCCTGCGCGGCGAGTTTCTCAGTCACACCTCGATCGACGGCGGCACCCACTTCCATCCACGCTCCCCAGCCAATGCTCGTTCCCTGCAGCCCCCGAATCCTTCGTTCGTGTGCAAGCAGATCAAGAAAGGCATTTGCGGCCGAGTGATTGGCCTGTCCCGCCGAACCGAGGACGGCGGCGACCGACGAGAACATCACGAACCAATCGAGCGAATCGCAGCGGGTCAGCCGGTCCAGCAGCCAGCCGCCGGAAACCTTCGGTCCGAAGACGTGCGCAAAGCGATCTAGATCCTGCTGAATCAATCCCGCATCATCGAGAACACCGGCGCTGTGCACCACGCCGCGCAGCGGCGGGCCATCTTGACGAATTAGTTTCAACAGCGCGCGAACCGCAGATTCGTTACTCACGTCAACCGATTTGGTAACGACGGTTGTACCGCCAGCACGCAATTCGTCCAAGGTCGCGGCCGCCTCAGAGGTGACATCGCGTCGACCAATGAGTACAAGGCGTCCCGCCCCTCGCTGTGCGAGCCAGCGCGCAACTACGAGCCCCAGCCCCGATAGCCCTCCGGTGACCAGGTAGGTTCCGTCACGCCGAATCGCGACGGTTTTGTGCCGCTCGTGCCGCACGATGATTTTGCCAGCGTGCCGCGCTTGCGCCATGAACCGGAACGCACGCCCGGCTTCTTCGCTATCGAAGACATGGCGCGGTAAGACCGTCAGTGTGCCTTGGCGCAGTTCGTCCACCAATCGCGCAAGCATGCCGCCCAGTAACGAGACACTCTTTTCCGCAAATTGGCTCCAGTCCACCATGAAATACCGCAACTCACGATCGAGACCGGCCACCCACGTCGGATCCTTGATGCCGCGCCTTCCGATCTCAACAAAGGTCCCGCCGCGCGCAAGCGCGCGGAAACTGGCATCGATCAACTCGCCGGACAGGGAATTGAGCACAAGATCGACTCCGCATCCGCCGGTGCGCGCGAGAACTTCATCCGCAAAGCTGACACTGCGCGAATCGAACACATGGGTGACGCCCATTTCATGCAGCAGTTCGCGCTTCCACTTTGAACCAGCCGTCGCAAACACCTCGGCGCCAGCCCTCTGTGCGAGCTTAACCGCGGCCATTCCGACACCACCAGCCGCCGCATGAATCAGTACCCGATTGCCTGCGCGCAGGCCGGCAAGGTGAGAGAGACAGTATTCCGCGGTGAGAAACGCAACCGGGAAGGACGCCCCTTCTTCGACACTGACCCCGGCGGGAAGCGGCTGCACCAATTCTGCCCGCGCTATTACATGCGAGGCAAAGCTGCCGCCGGCCAACGCCAGCACAGCATCGCCTGGACGAACATGAGTCACCCCTAGGCCGATCGCAGTGACGCGGCCGGCGCATTCAGCACCAAGCGGTCCAGGATCACCGGGATACATCCCGAGCACGTTAAGCACGTCCTTGAAATTGAGTCCGGAGGCTTGCGCTGCAATCTCGATTTCGCCCGGTCCAGGCAATCGGCGTTTGAAGGGTTCACGCCTGAATTTATCAAGCGCACCGGGTGATTCAGGCACGAGCCGCCAAGCCTCCCCGGTTCCGGCCTCAACGGCGCGAGCACCGGTCCGGTGCACGCGAGCAAGACGGGCGACGCGGCGTTCGCCATTGCGCAACGCCACCTGCGATTCCAATCCGGACTCTGTAAGCTCCGCTGCAAGCGCGTCGAGCTCTGCTTCAGAGTTACTCGGTGGTAAATCCACACAGACGCAGTGAAGCTCGGGATGCTCTAGGGCCAATGCCTTTCCAAGGCCCCACGCCGGCGCTTGTGCCGGCGAGAGCGGATCATCGAGGGCATCGACCTCTTGCGCTCCGCGCGTGACCAGCCAGAGCCGTGGCGCTGGGCTTACGCTTACCAGCGCCTGCGCAAGCAACATCATGCTCATCGCGCCATGGTTTTGCGCTTGCTCAAGTTCTGAAGCTGACATGCTGATCCAAGGCCCGGCATCGAGGGACCAGGCATGCACGACGCCCTGGATATTGCGACCTGCCGTGCGTAGCTCCGCAATCAGCCGACGATAATCGCCCGCCGATGTCGGGCCGATACTAGACATATTCGTGTCGACCGCATACGGGCCGGCGCGAACCAGAGTACAGCGGTCACCCCGCGCGCGCAGCCGTTCCGCAAGGCCTACGGCGACGCCTGCGAGATCGGCAAACAGCAGCCAGTCGCGAGGCGCAGTTACCGTCTGTTCGCACGCGCGCGCCAGCAAAAGTGACTGAAGCGCGACAGAACCACGATGATCGGTCCCGTCCGGCAGCGCACTCACGTCTTCGAACCCGCATTCCGCCAATAATTTCAGCCACCGGTCGCGCGGCATCGTGGGATAGTCGGGGCGCAGGTCTGTATCCGTGAACGCCCACCATCCTGGGGTCAGTCCGACGGTGAGATCAAACCAGCGTTGCGGCGCCGTGACCTCAAGCATGGCGAGCAGTCCGCCAGGAGCAAGCAGGCGCCGCACGCGACCAAGTGTCCGGCGCAAATCTGAGGTCGCATGAATAACGTTTGAGGCAATAATGATATCGAATTGGCGTTCTCCGAAGCCCTGCCCTTCAGGGTCACGCTCAAGATCAAGAATCTGAAAGCGCATAAATGCGTTCGTGCCGAACCGTTCGCGAGCTGCATTGACAAACAAGGGTCCGACGTCGGTAAATTCATATTCAACGTCGTGCCCTCGCAGACAGGACAGCACATGCGCGGTAGTGCCCCCAGTACCTGCACCGATTTCGAGAATGCGCAGCCGTCGGCCAGCCGTACGCTGCGCCGCCGCCACAACCTCGGCCATCAATCCGTTAAAGAACTTTGCCGTCGGCGAGTCGCGATAGATTTTTTCCGCAGTAGCAAAGGAACCTCCGGGGAACAGCAACTGCAAAGGATCGCGCTCGCCGCGCAATGCCTCGGCCAATTCACTGGCGACACGACCGACCAATTCGATTTCCGGCGCTGCGCCTGCCGCACATTCACGCATCAGCCGCGCGATTTCCTCGTCAGGTTGCCCGCCGACAAATGGCCGCATGACCCGCCAACCCTGTTGATCGCGGATAAGCCAACCCGCCTCCGCGAGGATCGCCAGAAGCCGACCGAATAGACGATGGTGCCGCTTCGCCAACCCTAAGCGCTCAGCGAGCTGATCCTCCTTTACCGCCTCACCCTGAACCGGCGTCCAGCCAAGGCGATGCATCGCCTGCAGTATGTAGTCGACACACAGCGATTCCATGCGCACGAGAAAAGCATCGTAGGCTTCGATTCCAGCGGATTGATGCAGTCCATCGATCGCTACGGCGGCGGCTTTTGCGAGGGAGGCCGGCATGCACTTGCCGGCTGGCAATGTGTTCGTCGCTGCTATCTTCCATTGCGTTTCGAATAGACACTCGTCGAGCCAGCGCTCGCCCAGCCGATTGAGAGCGTCGCGTCCGACCCGCTTGAGCTGTACCTGTCGCAGCTCAGCAATTAACGTGCCGTTATTGTCGAACACGCGTACGTCGGCCTTGATTAGGTCACGAGTGCCAGGCTGCACCACGGCATGACTCCAGCAAGAATCGCCGGGTCGGCCATACAAGGCAAAGCGACCGATTCCGATTGGCAGGTACGGCGCGACGTCATCTTCGTCGGATCGAAGTGCCGCGATCATCACCTGGAAGCAGCCATCCAAAAGCGCAGGGTGAAACCGATACGCAGAAGCCTCCGCAGCAAATTCCGGCGTGAGCACGACATGGCCAACCGCCTGTGCGTCACCGCGCTGCAGCCGGCGAATGACCCGGAAACCATCGCCGAAGTTGCCGCCGCGCCGATCAAGTCCGCTATAAAACTTCTCGGGCGCGACCGTTTCAGTGCAACGATCTCGCGCCTGCCCCAGCTTGTCCCCCCCTGAGGATGCTGAATCGCCAATACGAACCTTCGCCGTGACGTGCCGGACCCAACCGTCCGTTTCTATCTCGCGCTCTAGCAGGCTGCTAATTGCGATCGGAATGCCGCCATTACTGGCGGGGCCACAGACCGTCTGCACCACTCTGGCTGCGCCGTCGTCCTCGAGCAGCATGGCTTCCGCGATTGTCAAATCGTCGATGCAAACGATATCGGACCGGTACACGTCTCTCGCGGCGGCAAGCAGCATGTCGAGATATGCAGTCGCCGGGAGCACCACGCGTTCGAGGACCCGATGATGCGCAATGAAGGCCGGTGCAGAGGCACGAAGGCGCGCTTCGTAGATACGGTTTTCCGCCGCGGAATGCAGTCGGCTACCGAGCAGCGGGTCCCCGGTGGGATGGCCGCGTATCGAACCCGAGGCAGCATCCGCCGACGCACTGAACCAGTAGCGCTCACGTTGGAACGGATAAGTCGGGAGATCGAGTTTCCGTCTTGCGTAGCCGGCATCAAAGCCTGCCCAGTCGATCCGCACTCCCCCCATGTGTAGCGCCATGACGCAATCAAGCAACTGCTCCCAATCGTCGCGACCTCGACGGAGAGACGCGCACCAGGTTGTGGATTCCCTGCCGAGACAATCCTGTCCCAGCGCAGTCAGTACCGGCGCGGGCCCGATTTCGACAACGGCATCGCACTTTAACGCGCCGAGGGCTTCTATTCCCTCGCTGAACCGAACGGGTTTGCGGATGTGGTCGCGCCAATAGCCGGGCGAACACAAATCCGATGGGTTGGCCACCTGCCCGGTGACGTTCGAAATCAGACGGATTCGAGGGCTGTTGAACGTCAAAGAGCGCAGTTCGGATTCAAACTCCGCCAGGATGGGGTCCATGAGGGCAGAGTGGAAAGCATGTGAAACAACTAATGCTTTGCTCTTGATTCCCGCGGACTCAAGTGCCAATGCCATTGCATCAAGGGCCGCCTTCCGGCCAGACAACACAATATGATTGGAACCGTTGATTGCAGCTATTTCCCCACCGTTGTGGGTGGCCAACAGCTTTTCAACCCGATCACGTGTCGCAAAGACTGCCAGCATGGCGCCGCCCGGCGGGCAACTTTGCATCAGACGACCACGAGCAGCGATAAGCTTGAGTGCGTCTGACAAAGAAAAGACACCGGCGACACAAGCCGCAACAACCTCGCCAACACTGTGGCCAAGCACTACAGCAGGCTCGACACCCCAGCTTTTCCACAGGGTGGCCAGAGCATATTCGATGGCGAACAATGCAGGCTGGGCGAATCCCGTCTGGTCGATTGGCGAAATCGTTCCCGGAACCGGGTAAATGACGCTCAGCAACGACATCGGCAACAGCTGATCTAATTCGGCAGCGCATTCGTCGAGCGCCTGCCGAAAGACCGGCGAGGTTTCGTAAAGCGATCGTGCCATGCCGGCATATTGTGCGCCTTGACCGGTGAACAAAAACGCGACGCGAGGCCGAGCACCTACCGGTACGCGTGCGTTGAGGACCTCCTGCTTCGGTTTTTTCTGTGCGATTGACGCTAGCTTTTCGCGTGCCTCTACTATTGTGCGCGCGGAGAAAGCAGCGCGTATTGGAAAAAGCGCCCGGCCCGTATTGAGCGTGTAAGCAATATCGCCTAGTTCACTATCGTCACGGCCATGCAGGACGGCCGCAATGCGATCTGCTGCGGTCGAAAGTGCGCCATCGCTCTGGGCTGACAAAGTGAGGAGATGCAGCGGCCGTTGCAACGAGGCCTCGGGCGCCAAAACGGACGGTGCCTGCTCAACGACAACATGTGCATTCGTGCCGCTGAAGCCAAAGGAACTGACGCCACCCACGCGCGTGCCGCCGATCTCCGGCCACGGAGTCGCCTTGGTCGGAACGACGACGGGAAGCTCGTCCCACGGAATATGGGGGTTCGGATTGTTGAAGTGCAGGCTTGGAGCTATCTCTTGATGTTGGAGTGAAAGTACAAGTTTCACCAAACCGACAATGCCCGCTGCTGCTTCGAGATGTCCAAAATTCGATTTGGATGAACTTACATAGAGAGGACAATCAGTGGGCCGCCCGGCGCCGAATACGGCTCCGAGTGCACGCATCTCAAGTGGATCACCCAGTTGCGTACCGGTGCCATGAGCTTCAATAAAGCCAACTTCATTGGGCGTCAGACCAGCGGATTCCAAAGCCTGACGAATGACAGCTTCCTGCGCGGGACCATTGGGCGCAGTTAGCCCACTGCTGGGGCCATCCTGGTTGACCGACGTTCCCCGAATCTGAGCGATGATGCGATCACCTTCAGCCACGGCGTCGGATAAACGCTTGAGAATGACTACACCACATCCTTCGCCACGGCCGTAGCCATCGGCGGCGGCATCGAAAGTCTTGCAACGGCCATCGGGCGACAGTATCCGCGCATGGGAAAGTGCTATCGACAAATCGGGCGAAAGCATCATGTTTACGCCCCCGGCGATCGCCATTCGGCATTCGCCGGTCCGCAATGACTGACAAGCATAATGGACGGCGACTAGTCCCGACGAGCAGGCCGTGTCGATCGTGATGCTCGGCCCCTGCAACCCGAGTAGATAGGAAAGACGTCCCGCCGCGATAGAGTGCGCAATTCCGCTGGAGAAATGGGCATCGAGCAGCCCAAGGTCCCTCGTCTCAAGCTGAAGTTGAAGAAAATCGTTCGTGCACATCCCAACGTACACCCCCGTCCGCGAATTCATGAGGCTGTCTGTCGCAATGCCTGCGTGTTCGAGTGCCTCCCACGCGACCTCAAGCAAGAGCCGCTGCTGTGGGTCGATGCTTTGCGCCTCGCGTGGCGAAATACCGAACACACCAGGGTCAAAGGTATCAAATTGTCTGACAAAGCCGCCCTGACGGGTAATCGTCTTCCCCGGCGTCTCGACATTGCTGTCGTACACGGCATCGGCATCCCACCGGCCGGGCGGCACGGGAATGATGGCGTCGACACCATCTCTGAACACGTTCCATAATTTTTCTGGAGTGTCGCCGTCGCCAGGCGTACGGCAGCCGATCCCTACGACCGCGATCGGCTCCCGCTCTTTCCGTTGAATACTGTCGAGCTTGGCGCGTGCCTCCTCGAGCGCCAGAAACGCACGCTGTAATGGGCTGAGCTCCGCCATACCTAGTCGCCCCTTACCTTCACGCGCTGCCCAGCCTCTCGAGCAAAAGCCGTTCGATTTCAGCATCTGGCATGGCCGCTACTGATGCTTCGTCTAAGATCGGCGCGGCCGCGGCTTTGGCGGTCGGTGCCCGCACCGCGGGAAAAAGCAATTCCAAAATATAATTCTTAATGGCTTCGATGGTCGGGTAGTCGAACAGAAGAGTGGCGGGAAGCGGACGAGCAAGTGAAAGTCCTGCACCAAGCCGGTTTCGAAGCTGCACGGCCATCAGTGAATCAAATCCGAGATCAAGAAGACGGTGCCGCGCCCCGGGCCGCTGCGACGGATCCAATTTGAGCACGGTAACGACCTGTTCGAGGACGAATTCGTAGATCAGGTCGTCGCGTTCGCCTGAAATTGCTTCCCGAATTCGATCCGAAAATCCTGAAATTTTTGGGTCCGCAGGACCCGCGACCGCAGCTGGCGCCGACACCGGCTGAGCGGCCTCATTCTGGTCGTCGGCGGCAATTTCGGAAACACGCCCAACGATTAGATGTACGCCGAGGTCCTCAGCAGGCGATCCCGGTCGAGGAAATGCTGCAGCGTTAAAATATTCGCAGTCTTTTAGTACCTGGACCCAGGTTTCAGAAGGCAGTAGCGGATTGTCGCTACGCAAGTCGTCGGCAAAATGCTGCCATCCTTCGAACAAACCAATTGTCATGTCGAGCCACGCAAAATGCGTGGTCGTTTCAGAGAGCAAAAGAGTGCCGCCCGGGGCGAGCAGAGCGCGCAGACGCTTGAGTGACGCCTTTATGTCTCGCGTGGCATGGACCGTATTGCTCGAAAAGACTATGTCAAAAGCCCCGGCGGGAAATCCCTGCTCCGGCAGGTCACGTTCCAAATCCAGTTTGCCGAACCGAAGAAACGGAAAAGCGGAGAATCGCTCGCGCGCCCGGTCGAAAAAGGCCGGCGTGACGTCAGTGTACCAATATTCTGCGCGGTCAGCTGGAAGAAATGGAAGAAGTGATGCGGTGCTGCTTCCGGTTCCAGCACCTACCTCAAGCATGCGTATAGGCTTAGCGGGATCGCGCGCAGCGACCAAAGCTCCCACTGCACCGGCGGCCACGCCATTGATATATCGCAGCGTCGATGAATGCTCATAAAGTCCTTCGGCTAGCTCAAATGAACCCTGAGGGAAAAGTGTCTCGATTGGTGAGACCCGCCCAGCAAGAACTTCGTGCAATAGCGAACCACAGTGCCTGATGTAAGCGAGCAGTGGCTCGTTATCGAAAAGCGCGGTTTCCGCCTCAGACCATCGCGCAGCCAGATCGGGTATCGCGAGTGGCTGATCGGCAACAAACGCCTCATCATCAACGCGAAGCTGCCCCTCGCCGGCGAGACGCCTGAGCCAGCGTAACAATAAATGTTGATATTTTTCAGCAGCACCGAGTCTATTGCAGACTTCCTGCACCGTTAAGCGGTCGCCCGGTCGCGTAAATATACCCGCTTTGCGGAGTACGGCAGAAGAATATGCGTTGGTGAGGCGCTCGAGGCAGGCCCATTTGGCCGGGTAATTTGACAGATCAACCCCGACGGGCCCCCTGTCGGCCTCGCGCTCGATCGCCATAATCGTGTGAGGCCATTGGAGTGATTTGATCGTAGCGGTCTCTGCCGGATTTCCGATCGCATCGACCCAATGACGACGGCGACGAAACGGATAGGTTGGCAGTGCCACGCGGCGGCGTCGATAGTCGCGATCGAAGCCTATCCAATCGACATCTGCGCCGCCAACGTAGAGCCTTTGCAAGCTTTCAAGCAGATCGCACCAATCTGCGCGATTGCGGCGTAGCGATGGGAGCCACTCGGCCGGCGCGCCAGGAACGCATTCGGCGCCCATACCAAGTAGCACAGGGTGAGGGCCTATCTCGACGAAATGCGTGACGCCTTGTTCAACCAGCGTTGCTATTGACTTTGCAAATTGTACCGGCGCTCGCATCTGGGTCAGCCAGTACTTAGGGTCGACCATCTCCTCCATTCCGAGCAAGCCCGTAACGTTCGAGACGAGAGCGACCCGCGCTGGATTGAACTTGATGGTCTCAAGCGCCCTTTCGAACGAAGGCAGAACCGGATCGATCAGAGTGGAATGCGCCGCGTATGAGACACGGAGAAGCTTCGCCTCAACACCCGCGCTTTCCAGGCGTGCAAGTGCCGTTTCGACTGCCGGTCTTGGCCCGCTGAGGACGTAATGTTCCGGTCCGTTATAGGCGGCGATCGTGAGTGCTCCGCCACTCTCGTCGATCTCCCTCGCAACGATCTCAATTGGCGCGAGCACAGCCGCCATCGCGCCGCTATTCGCGATCTTCTGCGTCAGCCGACCGCGCTCTGCTACAAGACGGATAGCGTCATCGAGTGGCAGCATACCGGCCACGTGTGCCGCCGCGTATTCACCGAGGCTGTGCCCCAACACGAAGTCCGGTTCGATTCCCCACGAACGCCAGAGCGCCGCGAGTGCAGTCTCGATAGCGAAAATAACCGGCTGGGCGTAAATTGTGTCATTTATCGGCGACGTTTCACTGTCCGCCGCAAACATGAGATCAAGCAGACCGCGATCGAGATGTCCTGCGAGTGCCGCCGCGCATTCATCCAATGTTCGGCGGAAAGTAGGGGAAGTATCGTAGAGCAAGCGGCCCATTCCGGCATGTTGGGCGCCCTGCCCTGTAAATAAGAACGCAACCCGCGGCCTGATCACACGCTCGCCGGCAGCGAGCGCTATTGACGAGTTCGGCGTCGAATTAATATACGCCGCAAGTCCCTGCCGAAGATCACTGGCAGTCGTACCGACAACTGCTAGGCGGTGATTGAAATGAGAACGTCCGACATTGGCGGTGTAGCAGGTGTCGGCAACAGCGGGTTCGCCGTTCAGCCGTGACTCGTATTGGCGAGCAACATCAAGCAGGGAATCATGATGGCGCCCGGACAACGCAAGTAGGTGCAACGGGCGATCTGGGATGTTGGTTGGCCCCGGCTTCAAATCCGGCGCCTCCTCAACAATCACGTGCGCGTTTGTGCCGCTGAATCCGAACGAGCTAATCCCAGCCACACGACGCCCATCAATCGCAGGCCATGACGTCACCGCCGTTGGCACCGTCATCGGCAACCCTGCCCAGTCGATACGGGGATTGCCAGACTTGAAGTGGAGATTGGGCGGGATTTGCTGGCGCTGAAGACCAAGCACCACCTTGATCAAGCCGGCCATACCCGCTGCCGCTTCCAGGTGGCCTATGTTTGACTTGACCGATCCCATTATGAGCGGGTGCTTCGCATCGCGGCCTTTCGCAAAAACCGCGCCGAGAGCGCCGACCTCGATAGGGTCGCCGAGAGGCGTACCCGTGCCGTGCGTCTCGATGTAGCTTACAATCCCAGGTTCTATTTCGCCAACTCCGAGCGCGCCGCGAACAACCGCCTCCTGCGCCGGTCCATTGGGTGCGGTCAGCCCACCACTACGTCCGTCCTGATTGACAGCGCTTCCGCGAATAATAGCGAGGACACGATCACCGTCGGCCAGCGCATCACTAAGTCGGCGCAATACTACAGTGGCGCAGCCCTCCCCCCGTACATACCCGTCCGCAGCGGCGTCGAACGTCTTGCACCGGCCATCCGGCGCCATCATCCGCGCCTTCGAGAAATTGATGTTCAGTTCAGGCGTTAGAATGACATTGACGCCTCCAGCGAGCGCAAGATCGCATTCACCAAGTCGCAGCCCCTGGCAAGCCAGATGCAGCGCGACGAGCGACGATGAACAGGCTGTGTCGATCGCGATGCTCGGCCCTTGCAGCCCGAGGAAATACGATAAACGGCCAGCAACCACGCTGTAGGCATTTCCTGTACTGACGTAAGCGTCGATCAAGTCCGTGTGGCCGAACAGCGCACGCCCATAGTCGTTATTTGCAACGCCGACATAGATACCGGTTCGGCTACCATCCAAACTCGAAGGCGCATGGCCTGCATCCTCCAACGCCTCCCACGTGACCTCCAGCATCAGTCGCTGCTGTGGATCCATACTCGCCGCCTCGCGCGGGGAGATACCGAAGAACTCGGCATCGAATTGATCCACGTGTTCCAGGAATGCACCGTGGCGCGTTGTCATCTTCCCAACTGCGTCTGGATCCTCGGCATAAAATGCATCGAGCGACCAACGATCGGTGGGAATTTCGGTGACGGCATCGCCCCCGGACCACAAAAGTTTCGCGAAGCTTTCTGCGTCGTGCACGCCGCCGGGAAAGCGCATGCCCATTCCGACAATCGCTATCGGTTCGTGCCACGCCTTTTTCGCTTCAGCGAGCTGAGCGCGAAGCTGGCGTATCTCCACCAGCGCACGCTTTGTCGGCGTTAGGGCCGCGCCTTCGGGAGAGTGCACGTCCATCATGCCCTCCTCTCGGCGTCATGGAGCTCTAGCTCTTTGAGCAAAAGTGCTTCTGCGTCCTTTTCGGACAGATCTGCAATCAAGCTAGCCGTTTCGTCCGCAACCTCAGGACCGCTCGTATCAGCAGTTTCGTCTTCAAGCCGCCAGACGCGCGCCAAGTACGTGGTCAGAGAGTCGAGTGTCGGATAATCGAAAAGCAATGTAGCCGGCAGCGCCTGCCCCCCCGAGCGAGCGAAGCTGTTGCACAGTTCCACTGCCATTAACGAGTCGAGTCCAAGTTCTTTCAGGGGTATTCGCAGCTCGATTGACGTCGTCCTCTCAAGCCCCAACGCTTGAAGCGTGCGCTCAGTCAAATGAGAAATCAGAGCTGTTCTGCGCTGGGCAGGCGGCATAGCGCGGAGGCTCTCAAGGATCCCGCCCTGCTTCGATCGCTCGGACGTCGTGGTTGCCGTAGGCGAACGAGCGACAGCGTTGAAGAAGTCGCGATCGGCATGCGGCGGCAATTCGGCAAGAAAGCGGGACCAATCAATTGGCATGACAGCGGCATAGGCGACTTGGTCAGCGAGGAGGTGTTCCAATTTGTCAAACCCGTCGGCAGGTTTAATTTTGCGAAGTCCACGTGCTTGCCAGACATCGCGCCCGCGGGCGGCAAGGTCAGCAGCCATGCCAGCATCCGCCCAAGGTCCCCACGCAACACTCAATGCCGGCAATCCGAGCCGCTGCCTGAAATGAGCTAGTGCATCGAGCTCCGCGTTCGCCGCAGAATACAGACCTTGACCAGCTGCCCCGAGCAAAACGCCAGCCGCCGAATAAAGGATAAAGAACTCCAACGGAAGCCCACGCGTGAGCTCGTGGAGCAACCAAGCTCCGCCGACCTTCCCGTCAAATATTTCAGGCGCGTCTTTCCAACGTTGATTCAGCAGCACTGCATCGCGAATGGCACCCGCAGCATGAACGACACCTCGCAATGGAGGCATGTCATTCTGGATCTGATCGTATACAAACTGCATACGGTCCCGCGCTCCCGCGTCTGCCTGGAAAACTCGGATCGTAACGCCGAGGCTTTCGAGCTCGCGAATGCAGTCTACCGCAAACGCATTGGGCGGCCGGCGACCAGTTAGTACAAGATGCTTGGCGCCACGTCGTACTAGCCAGCGGGCGGTTTCACACCCGAGTGCCCCCAAGCCACCGGTGATCCAGTACGTCGCAGCGGCAGTGCACTGCGATCTCGCTACCGGAACTGAGCCGCATTCGTTGACGACCCGCAGCACGATCTTGCCGACATGGCGTGCTTGCGCCATGAATCGCATTGCGTCAGGCAGTTCGGCGAGCGGAAATACGGTGACGGGCAGCGGACGCAGTGAGCCGTCAGCAAAAAAGGTGAGAATCTCGTCGAGCATAGGCCGCAATAGACTGCGATCGGCGTGTACCTCGGCACCGAGGTCATAAGCGCAGTAGCGAATGTCGGGTCGAACTTCTTTTACGGTCTCGGGCGCCCAAATGTCACGTTTGCCGAGTTCGAGGAAGCATCCCCCAACTGCCAGCGTTCGCATGCTCGCTGAAATAAATTCACCGGTAAGCGAGTTGAGAACGACATCGACCCCCTTGCCTTTTGTGGCATTGAGAACTTGGTCGGCGAATGCCAATGACCGGGAGTCCATCACATGCGAGATACCCAACGAGTGCAGTAATTCACGTTTTTCCGGCGAGCCAGCAGTTGCAAAAATCTCTGCACCTTGGCGCTGAGCCAATTGTACGGCCGCGAGTCCGACGCCGCCGGCCGCCGCATGAATGAGCACGCGTTGGCCACGACGTAGCTGCGCGAGACGATTGAGGCCGTAATGGGCGGTCAAAAAGGCGACCGGCACGCCAGCCGCATCCTCTGCATCGATTGCATCGGGCAAGGGCGCAACGAACGCCTCGGGCACACTCACCTCGGTGGCAAGGCTTTCAGGTGCAAATCCGAGGACGCGATCTCCCACCTTGAATTCGCTGACGGTCGCTCCGATTTCGGTAATGACACCGGCACATTCTGCTCCCAGTGGGAGGTTCCCACCTGGATACAGACCCAATGCCAGCAAAACGTCCCGGAAATTGAGGCCTGCCGCCAATACCTGAATCCTAATCTCGTCCGGCAGAAGTGGCTTTTGGCGGGTGGCTATCAGTTCGACTCCGTCTAAAGTGCCCGGCCGCGCTACCGATGCCTGGAGCGGCGCATCACCATGAGAATCAGTTCGCACATTAACCTGATGACGATAATTTTGGATTCGAGGGGCCCATCGTTGTCCACCACGCAGGGCAATCCGCGTGTTCCGACCTGTCGCTAGCTCGCTAAAGAGTGCTGTCGCGTCGTCATTTCCGATCGCGGGATCAAGATCGATCACGCGCGTTGCCAATCCCGGCTGTTCGATCGCGATTACATTTGCTAGTCCCCATAAACTAGCGGCGCGCGGCTGAAGTCCGTCCACCTTTTCAGAAGCGCTGACCACTTGGGCGCCACGGGTCACAAGCCATAGTGAGCCATCCAGGGACGTCGTCTTGGCAAGCGCCTGCACCAGATGCAAAACACTCCCAGGTCCGAGTAGCTCAGGCGTCTTCGGTGGCAAAGAGCCTGGTTCCGTCGTTACAACATCAAGATTCCAGCAGTGCACGACCCCAATAAGCGCGTTGCCGCTGTTCCATCCGCCTTGCGCAATCAGTCGACTAAAATGTTCGGGCTCGGCTGGATTGATGACCCAACTGCGCTCCGATATCTGCTCGAACGCGTCACCAGCCAGCACGCGGCAGCAGCGGCCTCCCGCAGCTTGAATCTCCTTCGCCAGCGCATCCGCGGTCCCACCGCGGTCTGCAAACAGCAGCCACATCCCTGCGGTTTTGGCGGGGCCGCTCGCGCGCAATGCGGGAGCGAGTTTCCAAGCCAAGTCGTAAAGATCGCCATCAGTCTGACCGATCGTGGCGAAGGCCGCGGGTTCGGCCCGAGCAAAACGCATGCCCTCGATCAAGGCGGCCGGTTTGCCCGTTGCCGTCTCGAGCCACACGTCGGCAACCAACGTATTACCAGACGTCGCTTCGCGCGCGCGCGCAAATCCCCTAAGGCGGCGATCCTCTACCGCGTGGACTACGATGCGATCTGCGCCAAGAGGTAGGAACAGGTGGTCCGGTAGAAGTCCGTCGACACGACTGGCGGCCGCCAGTGCACACAACTGAAGCCCAGCATCGATCATTACCGGGTGCACCGCGTGTTGAGCCGCCGTCGGCTCGAGGTCGTCTGGAAGCTCGATCCAGGCGCGGGCGAAGCCCTGGCCCCGCTCAATCTTACGCAGACAACGGAACGCCAGACCGAACTCCGCGCCCAGATCCTTGAATTCGGCATAGAGTGCATCGGGCGCGATAGAGAGTGCGGCACTGGCGTCTGATGGCGCAGGCTCTTTGGCCAAGATCGATTCTTCGGCGGGTTCAGCAACAGCGCTGGCGATTCGATGCCATGCAGATACATCTCCATTGGCATCACAGATTGCTTGATGCCACTCTAGCTCGGCGTGGCCGTTCTCGGACCGCTTCACGACGATTTGCCAGCGTGCCTGTCCCTCGCCCAACTCGGGCAGGATGAGAGGACGGTGCATGGCAAAGCCACTCAGCTGCCTCTCTGGCAAGCCGAGGACTGTGCTGGCGGCCACGGCCAAAGTCTCCATCACCGCCGCGGCCGGCACCAACAGTCGGCCAAAGATGCGATGGTCGATGAGCCAAGTCTGCGCGTTATCAGAACTCGCCTCAAAAATCTCCGCGTTGACTCCTGCCAGGGGAATTCGGCCTCCAAGCATCGAGTGCTCGGCTGCCGGCAGAACCGTGCTGCGCGTCGGGCGCGCTCGGATCCAATAGCGCTTTCGCTGCCATGGATAGCCTGGCAGCTCGACAACCTGGCCTGAGGTCGGCTGGACGTGTTCCCAGTTCAGATCGCAACCGGCGACATAGGCGCCAGCACACGCCTGCAACAAAGTTTCTCGCTCCGGCCGGCCGCGACGCAAAGATGCCAAAACCACCGGCGCGCGATCGCGCGCAGAAAGACATTCTGCGATCGAACTGGCCAGCACCGGCTGCGGCCCGATCTCGATAAAAACGTCGTGGCCATCTTCGGTCATCGCATCGATGCAGCTGGCGAACTGTACCGGATCGCGAACGTTTCGACCGAAATAGGTCGCATCGAAGTTCACATCGTTTGCCAGGCCGCCGGTCACGGTTGAATACACGGCAACCCTGGGCGGTGCGGCACGCACACTAGCCAGCTGTTCAACAAATTGATCCCGAAAAGCGGCCATCTGCGCGCTGTGGAACGCGTACTGAACTGGCAGAATGCGATGGCTCACGCCGTTGGCCGTCAACGTCGTCAGCGCCGCCTCCAGCGCTGCCGATTCACCGGATAACACAACACTGCGCGGGCCATTGATGGCGCCGACTGAAAGCCGATCGCCATACAATCCCACGAATTCATTCGCCTCCGCCTCGGTCAGTCCGACCGACGCCATGCGACCGAGACCAGTCGCCTGCTGCATGATGTGGCCACGATGCCAAACCAGCCGAACGGCTTCCCGTAAATCGAGCACGCCGCTTTCATGTAGAGCTGCAATGTCACCCACGCTGTGACCGACCACGCCGTCGGGCACGATGCCCCACGACCGCAATAAAGCGGCGACCGCCGTCTGAAGTGCAAAAAGGGCTGGTTGGGCAACTTCCGTCTCGCCCAGCCGCGATTCATGCTCCGGCCGTCCCATCTCCTCCAGTAAGGACCAGCCGGACAGTGGTCGGAGCAGTGCGTCGCATTCCGTCATGACCGAACGAAATGCCGGCTCTGCTGTCAGGAGTTGACGTCCCATTCCGTACCATTGCGGTCCCTGGCCTCCGAATACGAAGCCGACACGTGGTGACCGCGCTTTTGGTCGCTGCGCCGCGACTACCCCAGGCGCTTTTTCCAAGTTGAGGTAGTCCGTTAGGCGATCGCGCAGCTCTTGATGGGACCGGCCGACTATCGCGACGCGATGATCATAATGGGTCCGGCGCTGAGAGGCCGTATGACAGATATCTGAGATCGGGACGGACGATGTGGTCAGGAATTCAGTCCAGGTCTGGGCCAACTGCCGCAGAGCCGGAATACTTCGGGCCGACAGCGGCAGAATATAGTCATGGTCCGGCCGCTCCTCGGTTGGCGGCGTTAAGTGGGGCGCTTCCTCCAAGATGACGTGGGCGTTGGTCCCGCCGATGCCGAATGAACTGATTGCCGCGCAGCGCGGCAGCGCGGAACGAGGCCAAGGCGTCAGCGAGGCCGGAATCTCTAGCCGCGTTCTGGCAAGGGAGATATGTGGATTGAGCTTGTTAAAGTGGACCTGGGGTGGCACGGCTTCTCGGCCCAGTGCCAGCACGGCCTTGACTAAGCCGATCACTCCTGCGGCTGCTTCAAGATGACCGACGTTTGCTTTGACGGAACCGAGCAAACACGGAGAAACATCCGGATGCGGCCTGCCAAAAGTCGACGCAATCGCTTCGACCTCGATCGGATCGCCAAGGGCGGTGCCTGTTCCATGCGCCTCAACGAAGCCGATCCGGTGTGGCTCCAGTTGAGCACTCGCGAGCGTCGTACGGATCAATTGTTCCTGTGCCAGACCGTTTGGCGCCGTTAGGACTGTTGAGTGTCCGTCTTGGTTGACAGCAGAACCGCGGATAACAGCAAGAATTCTGTCGTGATCCGCAACAGCATCGGACAAGCGTTTGAGCACGACGATGCCGCAACCCTCCCCGCGACCAAACCCATCTGCACTTGCATCAAAGGTTTTGGATCGGCCATCGGGAGACATAAATCCGACCTTCGACATCGCGACCATGAGTTCCGGCACGATCATCAAGGAAACGCCGCCGGCGATTGCAATGTCCGTCTCACCCAAGCGCAAGCTCTGGCTTGCGAGATGGATTGCGACCAACGATGACGAACACGCCGTGTCGATTGAGATGCTGGGGCCGCGCAAGTCCAGCAGGTACGACAAACGATTCGCGAGTACACTGTGCAGTGTGCCAGTCAAGGTACGAAGATCGATCGTTTCGGGATCATTGTACTGCAATTGCGCGTAGTCATTGTGAATGCTGGCCACGAACACGCCCGCACGACTTCCGCGCAACCGCTCTTGCGGAAAACCGGCATCATCAATCGCTTCGATCGCCACCTCGAGAAACAGACGCTGCTGAGGGTCCATTCGTTCTGCTTCTCTAGGCAGAATGCCGAAATAGTCCGCATCGAAACTGTCAATTTGCTTTAGGAATGCACCGCTTTTTGTGGTCGACTTGGCCGTCGCTGAAAGATCGGAATCGAACCAGGAATTCGCATCCCAGCGGTCAGTCGGGATAGTCGAGACGGTATCAATCCCATTGCACAGCAACTGCCAGAATTGATCTGGACTATCGGCTCCCGGCACGCGACATGCCATCCCCACAACGGCGATCGGATCGGCTGCTAGAACATTCCTACTGTCAGCGCGCACCTGTTTAGCCATCAAGGCGAGCTTGACAGCAGAGATGGGGACAAGGGCTTTAGTCGAATCGTCCATCACGCTCTTTCATCACCGGCGCAGCGCCGCAACTGCTTCTTCATCCGAAAGCTCTGCTATTGCACTAAGTTGGTCAGCGACAAAAGGAACATCCAGCGAGGCTGGAACACTAATATTGGACTCTTCGCCGGGCTCTTTCGCTAAATGGTCGACGAGAACCTCCAATGTCGGGTAGTTCCACGCCAGAGTTGCCGATAGTGGCCGGTCCAGCGCCGCCTCAAGTCGATTGCGCAGCTCCATAGCCATGAGCGAGGTAAGACCCATCGTGCCGAACGCCTTGCGGGCGTCGACACGCGATGGAGGGAGATTAAGGACACGGGCAATGACATCGCGTGTGATGCCGTCCAATAATTGGCGACGCTCGGGCAAACTCGCACTTGATAGCTGACTACGGATGCTGGTCGGGGATACCGCCTGCCCTCGAGTGCCGGGGACGAGACCACGCAACATCGGTAAGTCTCGACCCGGCCTTGCCTTGTGAAATGTGGCCCAATCTACAGGCAGAACTGCCACGCCCGGATCAGCTAACCCGCATGCCCATATGAAAATTCGAGTGCCGCGATCGGCCGAAAGCGTTTCGATGCCCTGTCGTTTGAATTCTGCGATAATATTTTTGGGCACTTGGTCTTTTACGAGCCCGGTATTCTGCCACACACCCCAGGCAATACTTAAGCCCGGCACTCCTCGTGTCCTGCGATCTTGTGCCAACGCATCAAGACCCGCGTTGGCTGCGGCGTAGTTGGCGACGCCCGAATGGGCAAGAAATCCTGGAATCGATGAAAACAGCACGAAAAGATCGAGGTCGGGCAGCAACCGATCGAGCAATTGTGCCGCTCGCAGCTTGGCGCGCATTGGCACATCGAAGGTGGCTCGATCCATGGTCGCCGCTAGGCCGTTTTTGAGCACCGCCGCGGTATGAATGACCCCGCGGATCGGCGGCCATCCCTCTGATCTGTAACCATCAAGGAACGCGGAAAGCTGGGTCTCATCACTGACATCAACCGCAGCTATTTGGACCGCCACTCCCAACGCTTCCAGTCCGCGTACCCCCGCGATGCGCCGACCAATCTCACTTTCAGGAGCAATCGCATTCCATTCGGCTCGCGGTGGCAGTGGCGTGCGGCCGATGAGAACCAGTCGTCGAGCGCCCTGCGCGGCCATCGCACGCGCCACGAGCAGGCCGATATCACCGAAACCACCCGTGATAAGATAAGTGGAATCGGGCCGCCATTGGAAAGCTTTCGGACGTCCCTCTCCATGACCAGACCCAAGCCGCAAGACGAACCGCCTTTCGCCTCGCAACGCGATTTGGTCCTCACCATCACGAGACAAAATGTGACGAACGAGAAGGGCGACACCCGCTATCGGCGAGGCTGAAGGATCAAGGTCCACGAGTCCGCCCCAAAGATCAGGGTGCTCCTCGGCAATTACGCGCGCGGCGCCCCACATGGCTCCCTGATCGACCGACACCCGGGTCTCGTACCCACTTACCGACTGGCCGCCCTGCGTCACCAGCCAGAGCAGAGCGCGCCTCCCTCGGTTATTGTTCAGGATGCTCTGCAGCAAACGAATTGGCAGATAGGGCGCATCAGGCCCATCACTCGCTACCAGGATAATCCCATGCGATGATCCAGCGACCTGCAAAAACTCGTCAGTCGCTTTTTCCATGTTCTCGTGAGGAGCTGTTAAGGCGTTTGCCCCACTCGATGAAAGCGAGGCAGCAATCGCCGCGCCAACAACGGTATCTGAGGACAACACAAGCCAGGAGCTTTTTGCTGGCCCTTGTGCAGCGGGAACGTCGGACGGTTCCCATCTTAATTGATGTAACCAACCAAGCGATTCATCGTCGGGCCGAATGCTCTTTTCTCTTGCGACGGCCGCCGAACCAATCTCGGCTGCCTCGACCCAATATCGTTCACGCTGCCATGGATAGAGCGGCAGCGGGACCGTATGTCCACGTTCTGGCATCACGCGTTCCCACTCAACCGGATGCCCCGCTGCCCACAATTGGCCGAGCGCCGTGAGGGTCGCAGTTTGATCACTTTCCTCGCGCAGCCCGCATGCGACCGTGGTCGCCTCACGACCTTTGGATAGCGCTGTTTGCTGCACTGATTGCAGCAGAATGGGATGCGGGCCCAATTCGACGAAAATCGACACGCCGTGTTCAAGCAGTCCGCTTATCGCATCAGTAAAACGCACGGTTTGGCGTAGGTTGTGGCCCCAATAGGCTGCATCGAACTCATGAGCCTCGGAGCGACGGCCAAGCACCGTCGACCAAATTGGAATGCGGGTTTCCCGAGTGGCTAGCTCGTCCAGCTCGCCGACGAGCTCCCGAGCCGGTTGATCCATCTGCGGGCTGTGCGAGGCCACGTCGACTTTCACCAAACGGCAGAACACATCGTCTCGCTCAAGTTCCGCCATCACCTGTTGTACAGCGTTGGGATCGCCGGAAATGACGCTGGAGCGCGGGCTGTTACTGACCGCTACCGACAGACGTTCTTCACGCCCAGCCAGACGAGCCACGGTCTCGTCCAGCGAGAGATCAACCAGTGCCATCGCACCTTGACCACTCGTGCGCTGCATGAGCGCGCTGCGACGGCAGATGATGTGCATCGCCTGATTGAGGTCGAGGACACCGGCGATGTACGCGGCCGCGACTTCTCCCATGCTATGGCCGACGACCGCAGCTGGCTCGACACCGAGAGAACGCCACAGCGCCGAGTAGCCGACGGCAATGGCGACTAGCACCGGCTGGATCACGCCTATCTCGTCCATTCGATATACGGCCGTGCCTGGCTCGGCGGAAAGTTGCTCGATAATGGACCAGTCCACGTACTGGCGGGCCGCCAGATCGCAGCGTTCCAGCGCGGCAAGAAAAGCCGGCTCATTTGCCATCAGCTGGCGGGCCATGCCGACCCATTGAGCGCCCTGCCCGGGACATATGAAGCCGATCCGCGGCTTGGCATCGTTGTGTACGACGCCTTGCACGGCAGCAGCTCCTTCCTCGGCATAACGCCGCAAGCTGTCGACCATCGCGGTGCGATCGTTGGCGACGAACGCCGCGCGATGCTCCAAGGACGTCCGCCGCGTTGCGGCGGTCCAGCAGACGTCGTAGAGGCTTGGACCGTCTTGGGACTCGAGCAGATCGGCGACGGCAGCCGCGAGCGCCCTCAGCGCCTTGGGGCTTTTCGCGGAGAGCGGAAGCAGTTTTGCCGACCGGGTTAGAACGATGTTGGGTTCCGCCTCGGCAGGTGCCTCTTCGAGCACAATATGCGCATTGGTTCCAGCGATACCGAACCCGCTCACGCCGGCGACGCGCGGACCATTGTGTCTAGGCCAAGACACGTGGGTGCGTGGTATGGCCAACGGCAGGTCAGACCAAGGGATTAGGGTATTGGGTGTCTTATAATGTAGGCTTGGTGGAATGGCGCCGTGATGCAGGGCGAGCGCGGTCTTGATGAGGCCAGCCACGCCGGCGGCTGCTTCGGTGTGTCCAAGATTGGTCTTTAGCGAGCCTACGAAAGCTTGGCGCCCTGGCTCACGTCCCTCTTCGAGTACCGCGGCCAATGCACCGAACTCGACGGGGTCACCGGCGCGTGTGCCGGTGCCGTGAGCTTCGACATAATCTACCTCTGCTCCCGACAGTCCGGCATCCCGATACGCAGAGCGCAGCAGTTCCTCCTGCCCGATCTGGCTTGGTGTGCCCATAGAGCCGCTACTGCGACCATCATTGTTGATCGCACTCCCACGAATTACGGCGTATATTCGGTCGCCGTCGGCGACTGCGAGATCTAGAGGCTTGAGCACGACGAGCGCGACCCCTTCGCTGCGCACATAGCCGTCACCGGATGCGTCACCGAACTTGCATCGACCGTCCGCGGACATCATCCGGCTTTGCGAATACGCAATATTGATATGCGGTTGCAGGATGATATTGGCGCCGCCAGCCAACGCCATATTGCTTTCACCGCTGCGTATGCTGCGAACTGCAAGATGGAGAGCGACCAGCGATGAAGAACAGGCCGTGTCAATTGTGAGACTGGGCCCTCTCAATCCCAGCACATAGGAGATCCGCCCGGAGCTCGCGTATCGGCCGCTGCCCTGGGCCATGTAAAAATCAACTTCCTCGGGATCTCTGAAAACGCGCGACTCGAAGTCATTGATCCATTGTCCGATAAAGACACCGGTCCGCGCACCATCAAGTTTGCGGACGTCTTGTCCCGCATCCTCGAGAGCTTCCCAAGCGGTCTCAAGCAACAAGCGTTGCTGCGGGTCGAGCCGTTCAGCCTCGCGAGGCGAAATGCCGAAGAATTCGGCGTCAAACTCGTCGATGTGGTCCAGGAACCCCCCCCACCGACTCATCATGCGTCCCGGCGTTGCGGGACGCGGATCGAAGTAGTTACGGACGTCAATTCGGTCGGGAGGAATTTCGGTGATGGCATCCCGGCCCTCGCTCAAGAGTCTCCAGAAACTTTCGGCATCATTCACGCCGCCGGGAAACCGACAACCGATTCCCACGATCGCGACAGGAATGCCGCGCGGTTTGGTGTGCGGTTCGCTCATGCAGCTGACTCCCGGCCCCGAGCTGGCCCTGCCGCGTCGACTAGAAATTCGGAGACCTTCGCCAGAACCGCATTTCGCGCAGATTCAAGGTAGAAATGACCGCCAGGAAAAACACAGGTTGTAAAGCCGGCGGCAGTCTCCTCCCGCCAAGCTTCGATGTGGGCGCTGGGGGTCAGCGCATCGTCCGTACCACCAAATGCCACGATCGGGCACGGTAACGGCGGCCGGCGTGGTGGCTGATGGGTTTCCAGTGCTGCGATGTCGGCCCGCAAAGCCGGCAACAGCAGCGCCAGAATATCTCTTTCACAGAGAATCTCGGGGGGAATGCCGCCATAGCGACGCATAACTTCTTCAACGAATTCTGTATCCGACAGGTTGCGAAGTGGCGGATGCGAGTCGGGCATATGGGGTGGCCGCCGAGAAGATACCATCAAAAAGCGCGGCAACCGCTCCCCCCTTCGGGCCAGTTCTCGCGTCACTTCCGCAGCCAAGATAGCTCCCATACTGTGACCGAAGAAGACGAACGGAATATCGAGGTGGGGTGTGACGGCCGCTACGATGCCGTCCACCAGCACTGGGATATTGGCAATCGGTGCCTCCGACATCCTGGTTGTTCGTCCGGGCAGTTGCACCGCGCACACGTCGACCTCGGCGGGCAGACCGGCGACCCATGGGCGGAAGACGGCTCCGCCTACCCCCGCATAGGGGAAGCAAAACAGCCGAACGGTGGCCATGTGGCGCGGAGCCGGCCGAAGTAGCCAAGGGTTGCTTGTGGACTCACTGAAGTTCGAGTGAGCCCCTCCAAATGGCGAACACAAAACGCTACCTCGCTCTCCCACATAGAGAAAATAGAGAAATATACGCCAGATTAACGGTTGGAATTCACACAAGCTATTGTTCAATTTTATAAAGGTAAATTATGACGTCTGGTGAAGGCTTTAGCGCCCGCCCACTCCAAAAGCCTTAACGGCCTAGTTGCTATAAAATCGGCCCGAAATGCCCTGTATCAGGGGGCAATATCCGCTTCGTGAAATTGCTTATGGAACAGTTGGTTCTTTTGAAACGCCAAATCAAGAATTACAGCGCTTACGGAAGGTCGCGCTCGTGTTCGTGCGACGGATTGGCGCAGTCGTTGGGCTGCTCCCATAGCCAACAAATCGTCACCGTCAGTCGGGAATTTACGCTGATGGGGGCGCCGCGCACCGTCCTAGCGGGCGGACGCAACCAGTATCGAACGGCAGCAGCTTCGGGTCATCGCCTGGCGACGCGATTCACCAAGGCCTCGACCTCAGCCAGCATGTGCGCGACCAAAATGCTGTAACCCACTGCGTTGTAGTGATTCCCATCGCGGGCGCGATATTTTCCCGGTGGCAACTCCCACCGTGTGTAGAGTGCACCGTGGGCGCGTGCGATGTCCGAAAAATCCAAGGGCGGGCCGAACCCGATCACCAGTACCTCGATGCTGCGAGATCGCAAGTTGCGCACGATTTCATCCAAATTTGTACGCATGCGCTCAGGAGGTACGCCCAAGCGCAGATCGTTGGTGCCAAATTCGACAATGGCGACATCGGCGCGCCGGCCGATGGCAGAATCAAGACGTCGTAACGCGCCCTCCGTAGTGTCGCCACTGAGGCCAGCGTTTTTGATTGCTACGTTGTATCCTCTTTTTCGCAGTGTGTGTTGCAACTGCGCTGGATAGGCATCCCGGGATGCCACCAAATAACCGGCCGTGGAACTGTCCCCGAAAGCTACGATGTGAATGGTCCGTGCAGAGGCATGTGATGCCCCTGCGAGCAGGAGCGCGATGGAAGCGGAAAGGACTATTTGGGGGAGTGTCACCGGACTTCACCTTGGTCCAAATCAATATGGCAACGTTAAAATGCTTCTCGACTACGCCACCAGACTACTATCGTATGTTATGCTGTGAAAAGTTGGTAAATGCCCGGTTTGAACAAAAACAAAATACATCCGCTCACTGGATTGCGCCGTTTGCAATCGCCAGACATCCGAGAGAGGTCGGGGACAAACCTGCTGATTGACGCGCTATATCGTATTTGACATTGCAGCGGACACAATCACATTGGAATGGACGAAAGACTGTTATCGTGCTGACAAAGCGCCTCGAACGTATTCGGCGGACCAAGCTCTACGATCTATTCGCCGCTGCGCCCCTCATCGCTTGGTATGCATTTTGCGCAGCGCACTTGTTTCCATCAGTGGGTGACCAGATCGCGCTGGTTAAGCTGTTTATCCAGACAGACCCGTCGGCGCTCCCTGCAGGCCTCGTCCTCAGCACCGTCGCACGTGTAACAACACTAGGATTTTTCGCGGTCTTGATCGTTATGTTTGCGTTGCGTCACGTGCCGCAGCAACGGCCTTCAGGGTTGTATCCGCGCTGTGCCGCCGTAGCCGGCACATTTATCGGCGTCGGTATCGTGCTGCTTCCACCACAAGAGCTTTCACCCGCTCTTTATTTGACCTCTCTTCTCTTGACAATCGGCGGCACCCTTTTCGCAATTTGCGCGGCGCTTGTGCTCGGGCGCTCCATCAGCCTCCTTCCAGAGGCTCGGCGACTCGTAACTTCGGGACCTTATGCCCTCGTGCGTCACCCACTTTATCTTGGTGAGATCGTTGCTATTTCTGGAGTGACCCTGCAATACCTGTCGGTATGGGCGCTGCTTTTACTGGGCTTGCAATTCGCATTCCAACTTCAGCGCATGACAAACGAAGAACGTGTCTTGATCCAAGTTTTCCCCGAATACTCCCACTACATGGCACGGACGGCCTGTTTGGTGCCGGGCTTGTATTAGATCGGATGTTGGTCGCACGCGTTGAATCGCCAACGTCGGTAGCCGACGCAGTCAACGCTAAAGCTGGATTAAACATCTCACTGTCACACTGCAGACGAGCTCCAGGTTTCGCAATTCGACTGTCGCGAGGTTACGGACGTCCCGCGGGATGCTCGAAAAAACCATCGGAGAATTTCGATGGGAGAACTGAAGCAATGACAAACGTGATTGCGAGAGGTTGGGCTGACCAAATTTAACCCCGGTGACGGGGCTCGGCGCGACTAAAGACGGCCACAGTTCACGCTGCAGACTCACCTGAGCGTTTTGCTCTGTCCGCTAGTTCTGCCAATATTCGCCTCCCGTCGGCATTCAAAGAATTGGCGAATTCTTTCTTCTCTTGTTCAGAGAGTGGTCGAAATTCAAAACACCTTCTCGATGGCTCATCTTGTTGTTCGACTCCCGTCTCTCGGAGAATCGAAGGATCGAACGGTTCTTTGTTGTCTTTGGTGCCGTTTTTTTCGATAAGATTTTCTTCCGCTTTCATCAAACTATCCCCGCCCGACCACCTTGCCATGTGACGGCCCCCTCGGGATAGCACAACCAAACTTGGTTTGATGTCCGAAGGCAATGATTTGGCGTTAACATCTTTTCCAACTGGGCCTGGTTCACTATAGCACCGAGCCCGATGCCAGTCTTGTGTGGCCAGAAACAAGCTCACTCGCAAACTATCGAATACGATCTTTGCGGACGTTAGGTCCTTGCCGCGTTTCTCTAGATTTCTAATTAGGCGCAGCTGGCCATTGATTAATGAGCTAAGCTCTTCAACTCGGCGTTCAGCTTCTGAAATTCCCATCGGGCCCCCCCTCGGGAACGTGATAACGACGGTAGTTCGGCGCCAGCGCTGTCTGGCCTGTCCCTCGCAATGGCCGGCGCGCTGAAGCAGGCGAAGAGCCCCAATGCCTTCGCTTTAGCAGACATTATAAGCTGGCGAAGACCGCCACTATGACCCAGCCGCAACACAGCCACAGAAAAAGCATCTCAAAGCTGCTGGCCTGTCCGCCCGAGCACCGCTGAAACGACCGCCCCCCGAGCGGTCCGAAGCCTATGAGCACCTCCAATTTGTGAGCCCGAAAAGGACCCCCGCGGAAGCGTTTTCACAAAAAGGCCACCGCTGTCGGCATCTAACTCGTCGCTCACATTGAAGAATTAGGCTACCGCCTTTGCTTTGGACTACTCCCTTGAATTACCAATGAATTCCGCTCTCAGTAATGTGGGCATTGCGTGTCAGGGGCAAAAATAGTCTATATTCGAGGTGGTAGGCCAAAAGCCGCCATACAGTTCAATCAATTTCTACTGATGACAATGTCGCCGGTTAGCGCGGGCGTTGGAGTGCCAAAGGTGGCGCTCATCCTCGCGCTTTTTTGCCTTGGATCTCAGTTCTTTTTTGGCTTGGTGGGCAGTGGTTTATGGACGCCACTTGGGTGGTCGCTTGGAATGGGGATGTTTGCAGTCGGAACACGCTGGCGCGCGCCCCAAAAAGGTATTCCTGCATCGGTCTTGATTGGTACTTGTTATGCGGCGGCAGTAAATGTGCCGCTTTATCTGCTTGGCCGCTGGCTTGGCAACCCAACCTCGGCTTCAACCGCATTCACTGCAATCACATCCGTATTGGGATTGCTGGCCTTTGCATCGCTGACCGTGTTGCGCCGCAACTGGCCACAGCAACCTGCAAATGAAAAAGCTTCACCTTCCGACAAGCTTCGGGTTTTGCCAGACGTAAGGGATGTTTTCGGAAAGCTCCATCGCCTGATGGAAAACGAGAAAGTCCAAAACGAGCGTCTAGCTGAGCCCTATCGTTCGGAGGTGCTCCGCGGTGTTGACTGCGATGAATTGGCCGACGCAGTTGGTGAGTTCGGGCGAGACCCAAGAAATCCAATACCGGTGAATGGGACCCTCGGCGAACTGATATATTTGTCAAATGTACGAACGCCCGACTCTCGACAAATCATGTTCCATCGCCTTGGGACTATAAGCAATGTGGACATCTATGAAACCGTTAGTCTTGATGGCGGGAAATGGGACATTCTCTTTCTCCATCAGTACCACCCGCGAAAATCGAAGCGGCCTCCTTCCGGGTACCAAACAGTTACCTCCACGGAGCATAGTCTTTTGTTGGGCACGGACGACTTCGTAGCTAGCTTCCCTCAACATTTGGCTGAAGCAATAGCAAATACGAGCGAACGAGCATTTGGTTTTCGGATTCGTCCATCGCAGGTGCGAGAGGCGCTTACAAAATTCATTTTTGAGCGTCCAACCGATCATCTCACAAAACTCAATATCATTATGTCTGTGTTAAAGCGGCCGGCATTTCTTAGCTTGAACCCTCAGGACCACAGCTGATTGAGGAACCGAACCCGGTTGGAGTCTGGCGGCACAGCCGAGCGAGACGAGTGGTCGGGCGATGCCCAAAGTGATGGAGTTCGTTCCAGGCCTCGGTGATCCCTGTATCGGCGCCGTACTGCTGCGCACTGTAACGGGCGTTTGGGCCCCTTGGCCTGGAATCAGCCTGCCTTCTCGGGCTTCTTCGCCTCTTTTTGCGGGACCGCGTCCAGCAATCTCTGCAGGACCTGCTTGTAGAATTTCGCCTGTCCCGTCGTGAGATGGCCGCTCGTTTCGTCGCTTGTAAGGATGAGAAAGAGCCTGCCGTTTTTCAAACGCTTCATGGCCCGTGTCATAAGGCCCGTTTCCGGCGGGTTGACCTCATCGTCGATGGAATTGATCGCCAGGACGGTGGCCTGAATTTGCTCAAGGTCACCTGAGGCGTCGTAGTCGGCTGCCGAACTCCACTGCCACAGGAAGTCATTCGCGTCGGTTGCCGCGGTCGATGCCAGGCGCATATCAATGAGTTCATCGGCCTTTTCGCGCGTGGGCGTCAGGCTCTGATAATTCAGGGTACCGCCGGCGGTGGCGATGCCGAAAAAGATGCTGGCGATTTTCGTCAGCCGCGGCTGCGTGACGTAATTGCCGTTGTTGTAGTCGGGATCGTTGCGGACCACCTCAAGCATCATCCGCTGCAGCATCCAGCTGCGGCTTGCCAGCGCCGTCGGCTGCGATGCCATCGGCACCAGCGCATCCATGTAGGAGGGATATTTCTGGCCCCAAAGCCAGGCGTTCATTCCGCCCATCGAGTTGCCGATGATCAGGCGGAGATGGCGGAT